>OKVI01000021.1_pt1 | contig 209603 bp, 204 predicted proteins | sample 1607001 | NCBI WGS metagenome assembly OKVI01 (sample SAMN03281018, study PRJEB24777) | human gut metagenome | isolation source: fecal sample PR128 from 1 month old male Malay infant, vaginal delivered...
ATCTGAAGGCCAATAAACCAACTGATCGCAACGCTTGGAAAACAAAAGAGATCCCGAAGAAAATCCGAGATCTCTTTGCCCTGTTAGGTTTGCCCTTGCCACCGCGGGTGTTCCGGGACTAGGTGCATCCCCGGGAGTTGGGGTTATAGAGCGCCTCGACCTTGAACGTGCCGTTGAAGCACTCCATCGTGGCATTATCGTGGCAGTTAGCCGTTCGCGAGAAACTCTGAGTCAGGCCCATGCCGTCGGCCGCATCCCTGAATGCCTGAGCAGTGTAGATACTGCCGCGGTCACTGTGGAGCATCGCTCCCAGAGCCAAGCCTCGACCTGATAAAAACTGGAGTGTCACCAGTCCCAGCCGAACATCCTGCTTTTTGGAGTAGACCCAAGCGACAATGGCGCGATTAAAAAGGTCCTGTACGAGCGACAGATAACCCCAGTGCCATTCGTCGTTTTCGAAGTACGGCACATAGGTGACATCGGTAACGAGGCGGTGCATCGGTCGATCAGCTTGGAACTCACGGTTGAGCAGGTTATCCGGCAGCTGCTGCCGAGTTGCCTTGCCGGCGCAAGGCTTCGCCTTGCGCACCTGGCGGATGCGTGCAGTCAAGCCGCGGCGGCTCATGACTCGCTGCAGCGCAGTCTCGCAAACCTCTATGCCGTAACGCTTATGCAGGACGGCACCCATGCGGCGTCGGCCAATTGTGAAGAAGCAGGAGTTTTGAACCTCAGAAATCTTCTCGGCCAACTCATCTGTTTTGATTTGCGCCGGCGTCGTCTTCTGTGAAGCGTAAAAAGTGCTGCGGGACAGGCCCATCAATCGACAGGCGTGAGCGACGCTAAGGCCTTTCTCGTGAGCTCTAACTGTCGCTGCAATTCTTTTTTTTGAGCTCGTCTTTACAGCCTTCAATGGCAACCTCCAGAATGGATTCCGCACAGATCAGGCGGCCTCGTGCGTCCTGCATCTCTTTGAGGAGAGCCTTCCGTTCTGCAAGCGTTAAGGGACGATCGGCAGGAATGTCGGAGAGTTTTTCGATGGCCATTCTGAAAGTTCCAAGGCTGGTTCCTGGTTTGACGTCCCAGAATAGGATGCGCTTGGGGCGCAGCTGCTCGGGGAGTTTAGCAACTGTGCGGCGGATCTTTTGGAACAATGTGGCCGGTCTCACGCCAAACTGCTTAGCAACATCGCTGTAGCCAATGGGGTAATGCTCGAACCAGTAATTGACGGCGCTTTAGAGCAGCTCAGGCCGACGTGTGACCCAAGGCTTGTCGACCCAATCGAAGAAACCGTGCTGGATATAAATAGCCCAGTCTCGGATCGAACCAACGGAAACACCCAGCTCTCTGGCCAGTGCCTTCTTCGGGGTGAAATGCAAAAGCCCTTCACAGGCTTGCTGTCTCATTTCTTGCGTTATGTGCATGGTGTAGACTCTGTATGTGTCCAAAAAATCCATACCACTTCACTGGGCACTGGTTGGGAATAACAAAACTCCCGAAGACTGTTTTCCGTTTTGGTTAGGTTCTAGTCATTCGGGAGTTCAGGCACGCCGGCGTCCCGCCCAGGCCCAAAGCGTCAGCCCAGCGAGAATCAGCGGCAGCGTAAGCCACTGTCCGCGCGAAAGCCCCAATGCCTGCAATCCAAGAAACGCATCGGGTTCTCGGAAGTATTCGCTCACAAACCGCGCTGCCCCATAACCCAAGGCAAACAAAGCGGCTGTTCTGCCGACCGGTCTCGGCTTGCGGGAATAAAGCCAAAGCACCACAAAAAGGGCCAGCCCTTCCAGACCTGCTTCATAAAGCTGGGAAGGATGACGAGGGATACCGCCGTCCTGCGCCTGAGGAAAAATCATGGCCCACGGAAGGTCCGGCGAAGCTGGCCTGCCCCAAAGCTCGCCATTGATAAAGTTCCCGATGCGGCCGAAAAAAAGTCCCAAAGGTACGAGCGGAGCCACAAAATCCGTCAGCTGCCAAAACTGCATGCCATGTCTGCGAACATAGAGCGCCATCACGATAAGCACTCCCAACAGACCGCCATGCGCACTCATTCCGCCCTGCCAAACCGAGAAGATCTGAAGGGGATGGGTCAAGTACCACGCAGGTTGATAAAAAAGACAGTAGCCCAGCCTGCCGCCCAGCACAACGCCAAAAACGCCCCAGAAAAGAAGATTCTCAACATCGTCGGGCGTCACGCCCCTCCAATCATCCTGCGCTCGTCGACGACCGAGGAGCCAGAAAGCGAGAAAACCCAAAAGGTACATCAAACCGTACCAATGCACTCCCAAAGGACCGATAGAGAACGCGATGGGATCAAACTGCGGATGAATCAGCATGCGGCAACCACTGCAACTTTCTTATAAGAGCGCTCATTCTAACGATGCGGTTATTCACGAAGACTTCATTGACGTACTTGGACTCGTGAGATAGTGTGTGTCGTCGCTCTGAAAGCGATTTTCGCAATGCTGCAGAACACTCGACCTCCATACAGAACCCTAAAGGAGCCGCCTTTCATGTCGGTACAGACTGTTTCTTCAACTGCCGTAGCTCATGCGCTCACCGCACTTCGTGCCAATCGGCCGCTCGTACACTGCCTCACCAACGAAGTGGTTCAGGAAATCACTGCAAACGTACTGCTCGCCGCCGGTGCGTCGCCCGCAATGGTTGTCGCGATGGAAGAAGCACCTGTCTTTACGGCCATCTCGGGAGCTCTGCTCATCAACACCGGCACACCGTACCCAGAGCGTGTCGCGGTAATGAAGGCCTGTGCTCAAGCTGCCAATGACCATGGCGTTCCCTGGGTACTTGACCCAGTAGCCGCTGGCGCAACCCCTTGGCGAACACAAACCATTCGAGAGCTCCTTGCACTTAAACCAACCATTCTTCGCGGCAATGCCAGTGAGATTCTTGCACTGGCCGGTTCCGGAAAGGGCGGCAAGGGCGTCGACAGCACAGACGACAGCCGAACCGCCCTATCTGCCGCTCAGCGGCTTGCCGAAGAAACAGGAACTGTAGTTTGTGTTACTGGCCCGGTTGATTATGCGACTGACGGTAAGCGAACACTCTCCATCGCCGGAGGCAATGTCATGACGACGCTCGTGGTGGGCACCGGATGCTCTCTCTCGGCGCTCTGCGCAGCTTTTGCAGCAGTGGGAAAAGATCCTGTTAATGCCGCCATTTCCGCTTGTGCACTCGCGAAGTACGCAGCCGGCACTGCCGCAAAACATGCTAAGGGGCCGGGGAGCTTCCATGATGAATATCTTGATGCGCTCTACCTCGTCCAGCCCGAAGCGCTCACTGGAGGAGATGCGGCATGACAGTAAAGCCGCTGAATCTTACGCTCTACCTTGTTCTGGATCCTGATCTTTGCAGCCAATCTGTCGGCATTGTTGAAACAGCATTGGCAGCTGTACAAGCTGGTGCGGGTATTGTGCAGCTGCGGGCACCGACCTGGAAAAAGCGCCGTATGACGGAATGCGCTCGCGCACTCAAATCTGCGCTTACACCTTTCCATGTGCCGCTCATCACTGATGACCACGCTGATGTGATGCTCGCTGCGAATGCCGACGGTCTGCACGTTGGCCAGCAGGACCTGACCCCGGCAGATGCCCGACAGCTGATCGGCAGCAATCGCATTCTGGGACTGTCTTTAGGTTCGCTTGAGGATTGCCGCCCCGATGAACTCGCCCTTGTGGACTACGTCGGCATCGGACCGACTTTCGTTACGCAATCCAAACCGGATGCGGGCGCGGCCATTGGTCTCACCGCACTGCAGTCTATCGCTGCCAAGGCGCAGAAGCCTTCAGTGGCCATCGGCGGCATTCACATCAACAATGCTGCGCAAGTCGGCGCAGCTGGCGTTAACGGCATTGCTGTTATTTCAGCTATTTGTGGTCAGCCAGATCCCTATGCAGCTTCCGTCAGTCTCTTGAAAGCATTCCAAAGCAACCGCAAACAGTCTTAAAGAGACCGTAATGCCATTCCCCTCTGTCTTCGGGTCTTTGTGGACACCTCATCGAGCTGCCGCATGGACTGCACTGTTTCTTTTTTTGCTGACAGCGAGCGCTTACTTCTGCGGTGTCAATGCTAAACGCGCCCTGCAGCATGCCGTCTTTATCGTTCCGTTTATTGCGCTCTGGCTGCTGTCTTTGCCCGCCCGAAGTAACGAGTCACGAAGCGGCTGGCAAAAAGTGTGTCTCGCTGCAGCCGTTGTCGGACTGCTGCTTGCTTTTATCGACGCTGCTCTACGGGCATTCCTCTATCAAACGTACTCGGCCGAACCCATGTCGACTTTCGTATTGGAATCAGCAGCCAATACCAATCTTGACGAAGCTCTCGGCTTTTTGGCCACCGAATGGATCGGGGCGCTCTTGGGGACGGTACTCTCTCTCGCAGCGTTAACTGTTGCCCTATTTGTCATGCATTTGGCAAGCAAGACGTCTTCAGACAACGCGATGGCTTCCGGTTGGAGACGGTGGTTTTGGCGATTCTGGATGCTGCTTTTCGCGTCCGTCTGTATCCTCAGCTGGGCCAAACCCTCCTGGCGAATTCACTATCCCCCTATTTTTTGGTCTAAATGGATGGAATCCGTTGCAGGCATGCAATCGATCTGGATGAAAGCCGACCAACATGAAGCCGCAGAAATTACCGAAGCCAGATCGGTTCTGCTGGATGCTTCATCGGCTCCACGCACAATCGTCTTGGTCATTGGTGAAAGCACTACTCGCGACGACTGGAGTCTTTATGGGTACTCACGCGATACCACGCCGAAGCTTAAAGCCCTCGAATCAAAAGATTCAAATTTAGGCACCTTCAGGCAGGCTTGGTCCGTAGACGCCTCGACCATCGCAGCCTTCCGTTCCATGTTCACCTTTCCCGTTCCGCAATCTGCGGGCGACGGCCGCATCAATCTCTTTGCGCTCTTTAGCGCCGCTGGCTGGACAGTGCATTGGATCAGTAATCAGGACGACATAGCCATTCAAACACAATATGCCGTCTTTGCCTCCGAAACGCAGTTCATCAACCGCATGACCGGGCGCTCAAGCGCATCGATGGATCTGAATGTTTTGCCAACCTTTAAACAAGCACTTGCTGATCCTGCTCCGAGGAAACTGATCGTTGTCCATCTGATCGGAGCGCATCCGCACTACGCGCTGAGGTTCCGCGATTCAGACGAAATTGACTGGGGACACGACCAGATAATACAGAATCTGAATCATCTCGACCGATCCCCATGGGTGGTTGCCGCCCGCAATCAATATGACTGGGCTATGCGCTATCAGGACGAGGTTCTTTTGGAACTCTTTCACCTCTCTAAAAATGCTCAGGCCTCAGCCAAGTCCCCGTTAGACTGGATTTTTCTATCCGACCACGGTCAGGAGCTAGGAGATACGGCAAACCGGGCAGGCCACTCACAAACGGCACCTTCAAGTTACCGCATTCCGTTTCTGATCTGGAGCTCCGAGCGAAGCTTCAATCCATATGAAAATCGTCCGTTCCGCGCTGATTTTTTAAGTCCGCTCATGCTTGAACTTGCCGGCATCAACTGGAAAGGCGAAGATCCTCGGCAAGTCCTCATTGCCGACGACTATAGTTGGATAAAACCTCATTTACCTATCCAAGATCCGCAGATGCCGTCATCGGACAACCCATGAAGGAATCCACTCCCCCCGTACTGAAAGCCTCTCTCCCTGAAGCCGAGGAACTGCTTCAAGCAGAAGCGCTTGAAGCACATCCGCCGATGGGTTGGAGCGCTGCAGAAAGTAATGCCGCTTCACGCGACGCACTGGCCGTCGCTGGCAAAAGCGACATTCAGGCATTTCTCCTCACCCGTGCCAAACTGGTGCTTTCGCGCATGACGAAGCATGACCCTAGCCTGAAGCGGCCTCGGCTGCCGCAGACAGGGTGGCTTATAAAAATCATTTCCTTAGGCATCATTTTTCTCGGCTTTTTTACAGGGGCTGTGACGGATCAGCTCACCAGTGCTGGCGCGCAACTTAACCTCCTCTCTCCGCCGCTTCTGACCGTCTTCGCCTGGAACATCCTCGCGATGCTTGCTGCCATTGCAGGATTGGTTATCAGCTTCCGACGCAGCACCAGCCCCGCCGGTCTCTCGGCCGCACTTGCCAGAATCCTTGGGTCTGCCGCGCATGTCATGCGCTTTGTTGCCATTGGCAAAGCTGCTGACAAGACCTACTTCAATAAACTTCTGCCGCTTCTCCTGCCTCAAGCCGCCTGGCGATTCCGCGCTGTTCTGCATTGGGCCGCACTGGCCTTCGGCATCGGATTGGCGGCCAGCCTCCTTGTGCGCGGCATTGGAACCGCCTATTGGGCTGTCTGGGAAAGTACATGGTTTGCCGACAAGCCCGATGTGGTTGCTGCCATTCTTCAAGGACTGTACGGTTGGCTGCCGGATTTCCTCCCAGGCCTCTCACCGCTGCCGGATGCTTCTGCACTTTCTGCGCTGCGAGTTGACGGCTCTGCCCCAAGTGCGGCTGCGCTTTCCGCCGGAGCGCCATGGCTTGCCCGCATGATCTGGAGCATTGTCGGCCTCATCATCGTCCCGCGCGCCGTTTTGGCTGCTCTTTCCATGGTTTGCGCTGCTCGAGCAGCAAAAACGCTCCTCGTTCCCATAGACAGCTCGCGAACTGAGCAGCTTCTGCAGACGGCCGCAAACCATTCTGTCAAGACATGGCTTCTCAACGGATCTAATCACCCTGCAGCAAACCAAGGATCGCCTCTCCTGTCAGTCAATCCATGGAGTGCCCCTGATTTCCCAGAGCTTGCTGCCTTTACCCCGCAAGCAGGGGACCGCGCCATACTGGAGTTGGATCCATCAGCTACCCCCGAAGAAGATGTCCACGGACTATTGATTGATGCCATTCGAAAGCGTTGCGCAAATACCGTCCTCCATCTCGATTTCTCCGAACTCCAAACGCGCTTTGCGGACGTGCCCGAACGCATCCAAAGCCGCCGAGCGCTCTGGGAGCACTTTGCCGCACAGCATGACATACCGCTTGAAGTGAATGGGCTCCGTTGAGATCATTCGCCTCGGGCGATAATGAAGCTATTGGATTGATCAATGCTTTCACCATGGCCGACCAGCAAGATTCCCTGCGCATTCACCTGAGCCTTGTGAGCCACACGAACATCGGCAAAACAACGCTCGCCCGAACACTGCTCATGCGTGACGTGGGTGAGATTGCCGACCGTGCTCATGTTACAGAAACAACGGATGACTACCTTCTCGCCCGCGGTCAGGATGGCAGCGAGCTCATCCTCTGGGATACGCCGGGTTTTGGCAATTCCGTCGCTCTGGCTAAACGCCTTGAAGGCCGTTCCAACCCGCTCGGATGGTTCCTCTCTGAAGTGTGGGATCGCTTCACCAACAAATCTTTTTGGCTTGACCAGAAAGCAGTGAGACACATCCGCGATATTTCAAGTGTCGTTCTCTACCTCGTCAATATCGCGGAAACACCGAACAAAACGCCCTACATTCAGGCAGAGATGCAAATTCTCAGCTGGATCGGCAAACCGGTCATTGTGCTTCTCAACCAAATGGGGAAACCGCAGGCGCCGGACATTGAACATGCGCAGGTGGAGGCTTGGAAGACCGCACTCAAACCTTGGCCGTTTGTCAAAAAAGTGCTGGCGATGGATGCTTTCGCCCGTTGCTGGGTACAGGAAGAAATGCTTTTCAATGCCATCGGTGACGTTCTTCCTGCTGAGGATGAGGCCGCTTACAAAGTACTGCAGTCTGTTTGGCGCCGAGGCCGCCAAGCCGCTTATGCCAATTCCATCGAAGCTATGGCCAGACATCTGCAGCAAGCCGTGTCAGCACATGTTTCACTGCCAACACCTACGCTGAGGGAACGAGCGGTAAGTGTGGGACGGCGTTTAGGACTCTTTAGAGACGAGCGAGATGTGATTGCCGACGCTCAAGCAGCCATGGCATCTCAAGCCGCCGACAGTTTTTATGCCTTAACGTCCAAACTCATCGCCGACAATGGTCTTTCCGGCACAGGTGTTTCCAAGGAAATCTTCCAGCGCATGAAGACGGACTGGGATTTAGCTGTCTATTCCGTCGATCCGCAAAGTGCGGCGGCCGTCGGCACCAGTATTGGAGCGGCTTCCGGAGCCGCGGCTGGGCTTGCGATTGACCTCTCTGCCGCCGGCCTTACGATGGGACTTTCAACACTGGTTGGCGGGCTCATTGGAGCCGTGAGCGGCATGGGGGCCGCGCATGCTTGGAATCTTCAAAAGAAAAAATCCGGCGCTGAGCTTTTTTGGAGTGAAAAAGCGTTGACCGGATTTCTTCTTGAAACTGTGCTGCTCTATCTCGCAGTAGCACACTATGGTCGTGGCCGAGGAGATTGGAAGGAAAGTGAATCTCCAGAGTTTTGGAAGGATGCAGCGCTTCGCGCTATTCAGGAAGAAAAATTCTCCTTTGAACCTCTTCGCACAGAAGATATTGATACCTCTATTAGTACTCTGATAAATGCTATAGATCACATTGTCAAAAATATCTTTAAAACACTCTATCCTTCAGACGAATATTAAACGTCTTGAATCAAATCATTTTGGAGCAGCCAAAACTCCCTCTCGTACTTGATAATCCGAAAGGGCACGCTGAGCTCTAGCTGCATCAGCCATAAGCTTAAACTCTCCTGTACAAACATCAAGCAAGTCCAGCCGATCACCATTCCATCGCATACAAGTAACTTGCCCACCGCTATTTAAACCAACAGCTCCCCAAGAACCAATGGCAAAACCCTTATCGCCAAACGTTGTAAAAGAAAGTGCCAAATCGAATGTTTCATTAGAAAACAGATCCCGGCCTTCATGAATTTTAGGCGGCACTCCCAATACCATACCAAGAATCGACGGGAATATATCCCGATGAGAAACCCAACGGGTTGTATCAGTTTTAGCCCTCACATCATCCCAAGAATCTGGCAACCAGAACAGTAAAGGGACACCTCGCATATGAGGCAAATAATCAATCGAATCATATTGCAAACGTGCATTATGATCGCCGGTAGCTACAACAACAGTATTATTAGATAAACCTTCTGAATAGATCGATTTTACAAAAACACCCAAAGCATTTGCCGCATACTGATAAGTTTCAAATGAAGGCATACATTTAGAGCGTTCATCCTTGACAAATGAAGGTAATAAATTTGGGTCGACAGGATTTACCAAAATTCCATCAGGAACTTTGAACGGTGGATGATTAGTAGTAGACAATATGACTAAACATATTTTTTCTCTTTTTTCATCAGCCTCTTTCAAAATATCCACTGCTTTATCAAACATCCATTTATCACCAATACCCCAAGTGCCCACCTCTGCTTCGGGGAATTCTTTAGATAAAGCTACAGAACCAACGATCTCATCAAAGCCTTGAATTGGAAAATTGTCATTAATCATACGCCAAGCTTCCGAACCTGACGTCAAGAACACCATTTTGTAACCTGCTTCTTTGAATGGCAGATAATTTGAAAATGGGAATCGTTTTTTACCATAACGACTTTGAGTCAAAGGTGAGATTGAAGTATCAAAAAGTATTCCCTCTAACGACGGGAATGTACCATTATTAATACTTACTCCATTTCTAAAAACAACTGCTCGCTCTAATTGATTAGCCAACTCCCCTAAAACATCATTCTTCGGCAAATTTTGAGTATCAAAAATATCACGTCCCATTGACTCCATTATAACGACTACAACATGATCTGCAGAATGACGCTTCTCTTCAATTACCGAACCTGTGATTCGAATTTTTGATATAGCCGCTTCTGCTTCGCCCTTATTCTTAAATCCCATTTCCACCAAAGCCATTTGAGACCCCCCATTAAATTTTATGGCATTCTGACCTTTCCATGCCTCATAAAATGCAGCCGCACCTCCGGGGACGGTAGCATTTATAAAGGCATTCGTAGAAACCGAAAAATCCTGCTGCCGAAGAGGAAACTTACCTAAACTACCACGAATAACACCTACCACAGAAATCGTTCCGACAAGTGCAATAACAATATAAATAAACAATGAATCTTTTTTCCGAACACACCCAACGCATAATGACGCCGCACTTGAAATTATTTTTCTAACAGAAAAAACAATAATAATAGGAATGATCGTCAACAACACCCAAGCGATTAAATATGAAAAGATAGGCCAATCTTTCCACAGCGTTACTAGGATAGCTTCCGTATCATCCTGAAACAACCCAAAGACTAGCGGGCTAAATGGCGTTCCATAAAAACCATAAAATCCATAATTACCAAGCGAAAGACCAACCATAATCGCTTGACTAACAACACCAACAGCGATCGTATACCGCCAAAAAGAGGGCCACCAATAACTCAGCAATAATAATACCCATGCCGCCGCTATAAATATTAATAGCCATTTAGCATCAACTCTCATCCCCATTATTAAGGCCGGGTAAAAATCACCCCACACCAGATCGGGAGACTTGTAGTGATGAAAGAAGAATATACGGATGAAACTAAGTACAAACGTAGATGCAATCACGAATATCAATGAATTGATGCATTTTTCAACCCACCAATCAGAAACCACTCTCAACATTAATAAACCTATTAATTAACGTATCATCAAGGCCTGAAAAGACTATCTCTGTACCGCCGCATCAGAACGGCCCATCGTAACGGACAATAAATTTCATAGAACCATCATTGCACAAACAATAATAAGAATCATTTTATAAAAATTGTGCATTGAATTAGGTCAATTGGTGCAATCGACTTAAAAAGACTAGCGCAGGGCCACCGAAGAAGAGCATTGAGAGCGCGTCATGCAGAGTGTGGACGTATGGGTTATGACCGTACGAGAAATCGTTGCCGTAATGGCCGAATTCACAACTTCCATGCTGTCAGCACGACGCATCATGCGGAAGTGTTCTCGTATGCGGTCGAAAATAATCACCGACTCGTTCACCGAGTAACCCAAGACGGCGAGATACTGGCAACCTGAGCAACAAATCAGGCTGCGTGTTGCGCAACAGGTCGTTTGCGCGATCACGTTCTTCGGCCGTCGCAAAACTGACTTCAACATCGTTGCCGATACGGCTGATGCCGGTGTGACGGATGCGCTTGTCGCGAAGCTGCGTACGCAGATCGGCAGCAATGGCGTCTGCACGCTTGGTGAGCGCCGCACGCATGTCAACCTGCAAAAGGAAGTGCACACCGCCGCGCAGGTCAAGACCCAGATACATCGGCAGGGCATTGATCGAAAGAAGCCATTGAGGCGTATTCGGCACCAAATTCAAAGCCACGATATGGCTCGGATCCTTCGGATCGGAATTGAGCGCCTTCTCAATCACTTCGCGCGCACGAAGCTGCTCTTCAGTCTGAGTCGGATCAAAACGCACGCGGATGGTATTTTGCTGTGCGCCTTGTTCAAAGAAGAGGCCGTTGGGCTTGAGGTTCGCGTTCGCGAGCGCAGTCTCTACCTGCGAGAGCGTCTGCTCGGTGACCTTCACCGTTGCTTTGCCGGAGGTAACCTGCACCGCAGGCGACTCACCGTAAAAGTTCGGCAGCGTATAGACGAGCCCAATAATGAGCACGATGCCGATCAGAATGTATTTCCAGAGAGGATAGCGATTCATCATTCGCTGTCTCCAATTGCCAGTTTTGAAGGGTGGTCTCCGCACTTGCGGATGAGAGGGGCTGCGTCAAGGCGGCCCCTCAGCAAGCGCAGGCCCGATGCCGCTGAAAAAGCGGCGCCGGGCCTCCAAGAGAGCCGATTCCGACCGGCGAACCGGACCGGCAATACGGCGTTCAATTAGAACTTAACCGAGCCCATCGGCAGAACCATCCACATCGCAACAGAGCGCTTCTGCGGTTGGCAACAGTATTGGAGTTGTTTCCAGAACCGCATCAGGGCTTACCGCTGACCCATCTACCACAGTCTTACGATAGGACCTTCAAGACTGGTTAGCAGGCTCCTTAGAGCTTTGAACGGTATGGGTACCGCGCACGCTTTGAATCTCCAAAAAACGGCGCTGATCTTTTTTAGAGTGAAAAAGTATTAACCAGATTTCTTCTGGCCACTATAGCCATTGATCATTTCCACGCTTCTTTCACTCCACCTGTTTCAAATTCATTTAATTAATATTCAAGCAATAAAAGACAGGAAAGAACAAAATAATCACCTTCTACACTTTACCAAGGCGCGAATTCTTTTACAAAAATAATGCTTCGTCAAGTAAATTTTAAATCTTACCGGAGACAAACAATACAGTTTGTACAAACGGAACGTCTTTTCTCCAACAACCCCGCTATCAAAAGCCTCTGAAATAAGTCGGTCACAATTCGGCGATAATGACAACTTTATTGGATAACCCATATCTCTCATTGCATCAATAGCCGTATTAATATACTTTGACACCACCAACATTTCTATTCTATGCGACATGCCTTTAGCCACATTTAGGCAATATTTACGACCATTAACCAACATCAAGAGAAAATCTTTCCTCCTAACTAAAGAATCGCTACGCACTCTATATTTGTATAATCTCTCTGGAATACAAAAAAAGGCATTACTCTTCGCGGCAACCTTTAGGCAAAACAACTCATCCTCTACAGCTTGCACATCATCCAATAGGCGAACATCATCCAACAATGACGACCTAAATATTTGTTTCCAAAGCATTCCTCCAGCACCATTGGCCCCACTCCATCGTAAACAAGAAAAAATTAACTCAACGAACTCATCCCCCCCCCCCAGATATTTTTCAGAAGGTTTTTTATCTTTGATTGGCAATGGATCTCCATTCTCATTTATTAGAGAATATCCACATATAACTACATCAATATTTCTTCTTACGGCCGTTGCAACAAGACGTTCCAAATAATTAGGTTCAACTTCATCATCGCTATCTATAAAGCCGACAAAATCAAATGTAGCACGTGCCTTTATAAGATCTAGGGCTATGTTCCGTGTAGATGAAACGCCTTTACTCACTCCTAGCCGATCTTTATGGACAACTTGAAGCCAAGGATGCGTTTTTGCATATTCATCCAGAATGAAAGCTGAATTATCCGTTGAGAAATCATTAATAGCAAACACAGTGAAGTTCCTAAATGTCTGCTTATCAATAGATTCCAAACAATTTAAAAGGTATCTTTGAACATTAAATACCGGGACAACAATTGCAACACGCAATTCTGAAACATCACAAATTTCTTTCATCTTATTTTTGCTATCTTGAATAAATAATTTAGCTCCAGATCTTGGCATCAACCACCTTCTCCAATCATCGCGTTGCCATTGACGTCATCCATCTTTACCGATTCCTTGACAAAATTCGACAATGTATACCATCTTGACCGATGTGACCAGCACTGATCTCGCCGATATTCTTATTGCCCATGAGTTGAAACTCATAATAGATGATCAGCATTGAAGTCTTTCGTTAAAAACGAATACGACGGCAACAGATCATCTATTCCCGTCCCATCTGAAGACACCATTCTGGATGTCAATAACCATCTCAGATCGCCTCTCAGAAATTCAAAAAGCTCTGAGCAACGCTTTCTTAGATACAAGATGCAAAAGCCCCTCGTTGGCTTGCTGGCTCATTTCTTGCGTCATGTGCATGGTTTGGATCTGTATGTGTCCAAAAATCCATACCACTTCATTTCCCCGCAAAAACAAGCCCCGATGATCGCACAAACCGTTCATCGGGGCTAATCGCGAATACCTGAATCAACTATTCAAGCGATTTACGGCACCATTTCCTCAACTTCGTCGCGCTTGCGCTGCTTAACGAGATCCTCGCGCTTGACGCCGAGATAGAGGGCGATCGCCGCCGCCACGAAGACGGAGGAATAAACGCCGAGCAAAATGCCGATCGTCAGAGCAAGTGAGAAGTAGTGAAGCGCAGGGCCGCCGAAGAAGAACATCGAGAGCGTCATGCAGAGCGTGGACGTATGGGTAATGACCGTACGAGAAATCGTCGCCGTAATGGCCGAATTCACAACTTCCATGCTGTCAGCACGACGCATCGTGCGAAAGTGCTCTCGTACGCGATCGAAAATAATGACCGACTCGTTCACCGAGTAACCCAAGACGGCGAGCACCGCCGCCAATACCGGCAACGTGAACTCCCAGTGCATGACGGAGAAGATGCCCACCACGATCACAATATCGTGGAGGTTGGCGATGATGGCTGCCACTGAGAACTTCCACTCGAAGCGGAAGGCTAAGTAGATCATGATGCCCACCACCACCAAGGCAAGCGCCGTACCGCCGTCGCGAGCGAGCTCATCGCCCACCTGAGGGCCGACAAACTCCGTACTCTTTAACTGCACATCAGGGGTTTTCGCCTGCAGCACCTTCATCACTTCAGCGGCAACCTGGCCGGACGTCTGTCCTTCCTTGGTCGGGACGCGAATCACCACGTCGCTGGCCGTGCCGAAAGTCTGCACGAGCACTTCCTTGGAAACCTGCCCGAGATCCTCGCGGATCTGCTCAGTGTTGGCCGCTGACGGATACTTAACCTCAAGCTGAGTGCCGCCAGTGAACTCAATTGAAAGCGCCAAACCGTGCGTGAAGATCCAATACACAGCGACGATGAAGCTGACGAACGAAATCGCGTTCAGCACATGGCGATAGTGCATGAACGGAATGGTTCGATGAATGCGGAAGAATTCCATTTTCTTGTCTCTCCTCGCTTACTTCGCCTGAACCTTCGCGGGGTCCGGACGCCAGATTTGGCCGATATGGACGCTCGTAAGCTTCTTCTGGCGGCCGTAGATCAAGTTGATCAGGGCGCGGGAAACGATGACGGAAGTGAAAATCGAAGTCCCAATACCCAAGCAGTGCACCACAGCAAAGCCGCGAACCGGGCCGGAACCAAAAATCAAGAGCGCCAAACCGGCGATCAAGCTCGTTACGTTCGAGTCCAGAATCGTGGCAAAAGCGCGTTCATAGCCCTCACTGATAGCGGTCTGAGGCTGTCGTCCGATGCGCAGTTCTTCACGAACACGTTCGTTAATCAGCACGTTCGAGTCAACGGCCATACCGAGCGTAAGCGCGATAGCCGCAATACCCGGCAGCGTGAGCGTTGCCTGCAGCATCGACAGAATCGCAATCAGCATCATGACGTTGCAGATCAGCGATATGGCACTCACCACACCAAAGACCTGATAGTAGACCGCCATGAAAACGGCAATCACAATGAAGCCGTAAAGCGTTGAGCGGAAGCCCGCCTCAATGTTGGCTTCACCGAGGCTCGGGCCGATCAGGCGTTCCTCAACGATTTCCATCGGTGCAGCAAGCGAACCCGCACGAAGCACCAGCGCTGTATCAGTCGCTTCCATGGTCGTCATCTGACCGGAAATCTGCACGCGGCCGCCGCCAATTTCCTGACGAATAACCGGAGCCGTCACGACCTCGCCTTTGCCCTTTTCAAAGAGCAGGATGGCCATGCGGCGACCGACGTTTTCGCGGGTGACTTCCTGGAAGATACGGGCACCGCGGTTGTCAAGCTCAAGGTTGACGGTCGGTTCCTGCGTCTGGCTGTCAAAGCCCGGCTGCGCATCGTTGAGATTTTCACCCGTAAGGATCACGCGGCGCTTGACCAGAATCGGACGTCCGTCACGGTCAGTGAAGCGTTCGTCGCCAAAAGGCACCGTGCCCTGCGCGAGCTGAGCCAAGGCTTCGGGAGAATCGTCAACAAGGCGCACTTCAAGCGTCGCCGTGCGGCCGAGAATGTCCTTGGCCTTAGCCGTATCCTGCACACCCGGGAGCTGCACCACGATGCGGTCGGCACCCTGCTGCGCAATGACCGGTTCGGCCACGCCGAGTTCATTGATTCGATTGTGAAGCGTCGAGATATTCTGCTTCAGCGCGTAATTCTGTACGTTCTGAATAGCCTTCTGCGAAAGCTCCGCGTGGATCACATAGGGAGCCTTGGAGGCTTCGGGCAGCGTGAGCAGCAAATCAGGCTGCGTGTTGCGCAGCAGGTCGTTTGCGCGATCACGTTCTTCGGTCGTCGCAAAACTGACTTCAACATCGTTGCCGATACGGCTGATGCCGGTGTGACGGATGCGCTTGTCGCGAAGCTGCGTACGCAGATCGGCAGCAATGGCGTCTGCACGCTTGGTGAGCGCCGCACGCATGTCAACCTGCAAAAGGAAGTGCACACCGCCGCGCAGGTCAAGACCCAGATACATCGGCAGGGCATTGATCGAAAGAAGCCATTGAGGCGTATTCGGCACCAAATTCAAAGCCACGATATGGCTCGGATCCTTCGGATCGGAATTGAGCGCCTTCTCAATCACTTCGCGCGCACGAAGCTGCTCTTCAGTCTGAGTCGGATCAAAACGCACGCGGATGGTATTTTGCTGTGCGCCTTGTTCAAAGAAGAGGCCGTTGGGCTTGAGGTTCGCGTTCGCGAGCGCAGTCTCTACCTGCGAGAGCGTCTGCTCGGTGACCTTCACCGTTGCTTTGCCGGAGGTAACCTGCACCGCAGGCGACTCACCGTAAAAGTTCGGCAGCGTATAGACGAGCCCAATAATGAGCACGATGCCGATCAGAATGTATTTCCAGAGAGGATAGCGATTCATCATTCGCTGTCTCCAATTGCCAGTTTTGAAGGGTGGTCTCCGCACTTGCGGATGAGAGGGGCTGCGTCAAGGCGGCCCCTCAGCAAGCGCAGGCCCGATGCCGCTGAAAAAGCGGCGCCGGGCCTCCAAGAGAGCCGATTCCGACCGGTGAACCGGACCGGAAATACGGCGTTCAATTAGAACTTAACCGAGCCCTTCGGCAGAACCATCTGCACCGCAGAGCGCTGCATACGGATAACGACGGGCTTGCCGTCCACGGAAGCGACCTGCAGAGCCATCGACTGTTCGTCAACGCTCTCAATGCGGCCGGAGATGCCGCCCATGGTCATCACTTCATCACCCTTGGCGAGCGCGTCGCACATCTTGGCGTGCTCCTTTTGACGCTTCTGCTGCGGACGGATCAGGAAGAACCAGAACACCACGAAAATGACGATGAGCGGGACAACCTGAACGAGGAAGCTTTCCATCCCGCCGGCGGAAGCGGCTTCGCCCGCTGCCAGGGCATCGCTGATAGGGAACAACATGAAGACTCCAATCAAATAAGAACGGATCAAGAAAACGTTCGGGAATTCAAGACCCACTTTGGAAGGTTGTGATTATAAGGAAGCGTTGAGCGGCATGACCTTAAGACATCGAGAACGTCTTATTGTCTTATTCAATACCGCGAGCACGATCCGTACGAAATTGCACTTTCCAGGCTTCAAACGTGCCGTTTTCAATGGCGGCGCGAATTTCACCCATAAGTGTTAAATAGTAGTGAAGGTTGTGAATCGTGTTGAGCCGCGCACCGAGGATTTCCCCCACCTTGTGCAGATGATGAAGATATGCACGGCTGAAGTTGCGGCAGGTGTAGCACGTGCACGACGGATCAAGCGGCCGCAAGTCATTGCGATAGCGGCTGTTCTTTAGCTTCAGGTCGCCAAAGCGCGTGAAAAGCCAGCCGTTTCTCGCGTTGCGGGTCGGCATGACACAGTCAAACATATCGATGCCGCTAGAGACGCCGTCGACCAAATCCTCTGGCGTCCCCACCCCCATCAGATAGCGCGGATGGTCTTCGGGAAGCTTGTAGGCGACTTCGTCGAGAATGCGCAGCATCTCTTCCTTGGGTTCACCCACTGAAAGGCCGCCCAACGCATAGCCGTGGAAGCCGATGTCCTTCAGGCCTTCAAGCGACTCTTCACGCAGGTGGTTAAACATCCCGCCCTGCACAATGCCAAAAAGCGTATTGGGATTTTCCAAGCGGTCGAATTCATCCTTCGAACGCTTGGCCCAGCGCAGACTCATCCGCATGGAAGCGGCGGCTTCGGCTTCTGTCGCCGGACGGTCACCGATCTTATAGGGCGTACATTCGTCCAGCACCATCGTCACGTCGCTGTTGAGCGTGTGCTGAATCTGCATCGAGATCTCAGGCGTCAGGAAAAGTTTGCTGCCGTTGATGGGATTAGCAAAGCGAACGCCTTCCTCGGTGATCTTGCGCAGTTCGCCGAGACTGAAAACCTGAAATCCGCCCGAATCCGTGAGGATGGGCTTATCCCACCGGCCGAAACCGTGAAGGCCGCCGTGAGCACCGATCACTTCGAGTCCGGGGCGAAGCCACAGATGGAAAGTGTTGCCGAGAATGATCTGCGCACCGACCTCCTTGAGCTCATAGGGCGCCATAGATTTGACAGCGCCGTAAGTGCCGACCGGCATGAAGATCGGTGTCTCAACGATACCGTGGTTGAGTTCAAGCGTACCGCGGCGGGCTTTGCCGCACCGCGTCTTGACCGTAAAGCTGAATGCCATTGCGTTTAACTCCAGGAGTGCGGTCAGGCCCCGCGGGCCTTTTCAATGAAGCAGGCGTCGCCGTAGCTGAAGAACCGATAATGCTCACGCACGGCATGGGCATACGCCTCGAGAATCCGCTCGCGGCCGACCAATGCCGACACGAGCATGACAAGAGTGGATTTGGGCAGATGGAAGTTTGTCACGAGCGCATCGACGATGCGGAACTTGTAGCCCGGCATGATGAACAAACGGGTATCGCGCGCGCCAGCCTCAACATGGCCGATGCGATCCGCAGCGCTCTCGAGCGTGCGCAGTGAGGTCGTCCCCACCGCAATGACGCGGCGGCCCTGAACCTTCGCCTCATTGATGCGGGCGGCCACATCTTCGGGCATGCTGAACCACTCCGAATGCATGTGGTGCTCGGACAAGTTTTCGACACGCACGGGCTGAAAAGTGCCCGCTCCCACATGGAGCGTCACGTATTCAATATCTACGCCCTTGGCCTTCAGACGATTCAGGAGATCATCGGTAAAGTGAAGCCCAGCCGTAGGCGCCGCCACGGCACCGGGATGACGTGCATAGACCGTCTGGTAGCGGCTTTCATCGGCTTTTTCCGGCGCATGTTCGATATAAGGCGGCAGCGGCACTCGGCCGAAAGCTTCAAGCACCTGCAGAACAGGTTCGGCAAACTTCAGCTCAAAAAATTCACCGGCCCGACCCGTGACCTCGACTTCAGCTTTGAGGTCGGTGCCGGAGGCGGCAAAGAAGAGTTTCGAGCCCGGCTTCGGGCTCTTGCTTGCGCGGACCATCGCGATGGCGGTGAATTCACCCGTCACGCGCTCAATGAGCGCCTCGACAGCTCCTCCCGTAGCCTTGGCGCCGAGAAGCCGCGCTTTAATCACGCGGGTATTGTTGGCAATGAGGAGATCGCCGGGGCGAAGGAATTTTTCGATATCCCGAAAAGTACAGTCTTCAATGACCTCTTCGGTAATATGAAGCAGCCGCGAAGCGGCGCGATCTGCCAGCGGATACTGGGCAATGAGTTCCGGCGGAAGCTCGAAATCGAAATCTGAAAGATGTTGTTCTTGCATGGCTTTACTGGCCACAAAGCGGATAAAAAACAAAAGAGCCGGCATTCTAACGGAGTTCGCAGCGTTCCATGTCGTTATCATTGTGAGTTCTCTTGAAGACGAGGTCCTTATGCGCCCCAACCAGATTGAAGACGACGAAGAAGAAGAGTTCCGCGGCCCATCAAAATCGCACTTGAAGCGTGTGCAGAACGAGCTCCAGGAGCTTGGCCGCGTCATGACCGGCATGGGCGACGAAACGCTCAAGAAGATTGGACTCCCGGAAGCTGTCTACGACGAAATCATCGAATACCGCCGTATGCGTAATTTTGGTGCTCAGCGTCGTCAGCTTCAGCTGATCGGCAAGAAAATGCGCGACATGGATCCGGCCGCCGTACGTGAAGCCATTGCGCGAGCAACCGGCGAATCCCGCGCAGCAGTAGCACTCCAGCATCGCTGTGAAGCGCTCCGAGACCGCTTCCTCGCTGACGACGAAGCCGTCAAAAACTTTATTGACGAACATACCGACATCGATATTCGGCGGCTGCGCGAACTTGTGCGCAGCGCCCGCCGTGAACGCGAGCAGGCTAAGCCCCCAAAGAGTGCTCGCGAACTTTATCGTCTGCTCTATGCCTATTTCGATGAACCGCTCGACCTGATGATGGCCGAAGAAATTGAAGTCGAAGAAAACTGATTTCCAAATTTTATTTTTGTGAGGTCTTTGATGAAGCCACCGCGCAGTGCTGACAACGAACTCATCCTTGGCCTCGTTTCGGTCTCGGACCGAGCGAGTCAGGGCATTTATGAAGACAAGGGCATCCCGGCTCTCGAGGCATGGTGCCGCAAAGCCGTCAAAACGCCTGTCAAGATCCATAAGCGTCTCATTGCCGATGAGCGTTTTGACATCGAAAAGACGCTGCGCGAACTCGTCGACATCGTCGGTTGCGACCTCATCCTGACGACGGGCGGCACGGGACCGGCTCGACGCGACGTCACGCCCGAAGCGACCCTCGCGGTTGCCACCCGCGAAATGCCTGGCTTTGGCGAACAAATGCGCGCCATTTCCGGTCACTTTGTTCCGACGGCAATTCTTTCGCGCCAAGTTGGCGTCCTTCGCGAAACACCCGATCATGCAGCCCTGATTCTCAACCTGCCCGGCCAGCCCAAAGCGATTGCAGAAACGCTCGAAGGTCTGAAGGACGAATCCGGAAAAAGCCTCGTCAACGGCATCTTTGCTGCCGTTCCGTACTGCATTGATCTGATCGGCGGTCCCTACATTGAAACCAATGAAGAGGTCGTTAAAGCCTTCCGGCCGAAGAGCGCCCGCCGTACGGCCTCTCAGTCAGCCGACTCCGTCAAAGAGGCCGCTGCGGCTGCACCTGAAGCGGAGCCAAAGGCTGAACACAAGCCGGCAGCCGCTGCCGCGCCTCAGTCTGAACCCCAGCCTGCGCCCCAGCCGCAGCCCAAAGCGCCTGCTTTTGCGCCAAAAGAGATTCTGACTGTCAGGCCGCGATCGGGGGCTCGCCCGCGCCTCACCTGCGTCTGGCTTCACGGCATGGGGGTTGACAACAGTGACTTTGCGCCTTTTGCCGACGAAATCGAGCATGTCGGCGGTCCTGCCTGCCGCTTTGTACTCCCCAATGCTCCGATGCGCACGCTCTCTCGCAGTCCTGACTATCCGCCGCTGCGTGCCTGGTACGATATTCCCGGCCGAAACATCGACGATGCCGAGGATGAGTTCGGCATTCGTGCGTCCTCCGCTCGTGTTGCACAATTGATTGACGAACTGGAGGCGGAAGGTGTCCCACGCCATACTATTGTGCTCGGCGGCTTCTCCCAAGGCGCAGCGATCTCACTCTTTACGGGACTGCGGCTGGCCAGACCTATCGGCGGCATTTGTGCGCTCTCGGGTTACCTGCCGCTTGCCGGCCGGCTCTTCTCCGAAGCAGCCCCGGCAGCTCGCCGCACGCCGATCTTCATTGCGCACGGCGACTTCGACTCCGTGGTGCCGGCCGTCATGGCTGAACGCAGTGCTGAAGTCATTGCGCAAATCGACCCCACGCTCATAACGCGCACTTATCCCATGGATCATGAAGTCTGTGCGGATGAAATGCGCGATATCGCGGCATTCCTTAATTCGATTGCGCAGCACGCATAAAGCATCGCCGAACAAACGAAAGCCCGAAGGAATGTGCATACCTTCGGGCTTTCGCCTTTTATACGGCAATCGAACGAACTACTGGCGAGCGTAGTAAGCGTTGTATTCCTCGAGCACCTCACCCGAAGCAACGGGCACTTTGAGCGACTGCAGCTCATCGGCATTCAAGGCACGAAGCTCGGCAAAAATCGGCGATAACGCCGGCAGCTTCACCTGCGTGTAGAAGAAGCCGACGACTTCAATATCAACGATCTCACCGCCAGAACCGCACCAGACATGAAGTTCCCGCTTTACCGTCGGCGTACAGGAGCTCCGTTTATCTTTGTCTGCGAGAAAACTCGGACGAACGCCAACCCACTCCCAGACAAACCCCTTTTGCGACGGGCGAGTATTGCTCTTCATCGTGCGTTCGGGATCGCCATAAACCTGAATGGCTTCTCGAGCGGTTCGGCACTTTGCCAAATACCGTCTGGCACCCTCGGGCGTAAAAGCTTCGGCGGGCATATCCGTGTCCGCCCGTGTCTGTGCTGCACAGCCGGCGAGCGAAAGTACTGCCGTCGCCAAAGCAGCCGTCATGAATGTACGTCGCTGCATGAGTTATTCCTTGTCAGCGGCAGCTTCTTCCGTCGGATCCGCAAGACCGTCGAGCTCTTCCTGTGTGAGCGGGCGCATGCTGTGCGTGGAATTCGAACCGATCAGCGGCTTGCGGTAAACATAAAAGACGCCTGAATATTCATGCTTCACAACGCGATCGTTGTCATCGATCCAAACGCGCAGGCTTTTCTTGGTCGTCGGGAATTCATCAATCGGATTAAGCGGAATGAAGTTCTTGGCCGAAGGACGCGAACGAACCCAAGTGTATTCAAGCACTTTGGTGCCGTCGGCTTCCTGCTGCGTGGTATTCGGTTCACCAAGCAGTGCCACGACATCCTGACGATTCGTCTGGGTATCCACAATTTGCTCAGCAATCTGCTGAGAGTTCAAATTGCGAAGTCGATCATTCCCGGCAGCGCAGCCAGCAAGAATGGCCACAGCAGCAACGGCCGCAAAAATTACGCGAATTTGCATGAGAAAATCCCTTTGGTTTGATTTTTTGCCTGTTGACGCGTCAACAGTTCGCCAATCATAGGTGAAAACACACTTTATTTCGGCAAATCGAGATTTCTCGTATTCCGCCAATAACTAAAAATCGACGATTTTTACTGTGCGTCAGTCAAAGAGCGGTAATCTTCAAATAAAAGGGCTATATGGAATCATGTTGTATACATACAACAATTCATTCCTCCCGGCATTTAGCTCTTGACTGCACCGCCTTCGGGCATCGCTCTTAGCCATGCGCCAGCGGTCGCAAAGGGCGTCTGGTTCTGCATTCTTTCCAGTTTTTTTAGTACCTCGCGGAACGAAATAAGCACACATCAACAAAAAGGACTCATGAGCGTACTCACCAAGAGCGCAAGCAGGCGAACTCATACGAACTCCCGTAAACGAAGTTCTCATCTAAATCCTTGAAATGTAAAAAATCCCGAGCCGTCAAAAACAGCTCGGGATCATCATTTGGTCCCCAGGGCGAGACTCGAACTCGCACGGTTTTACCCGGCGGATTTTGAATCCGCTGCGTCTACCATTCCGCCACCCGGGGAGGAGAGAAAGTATGCCACAAGTTAGGAAATTTTGCGGATGTGTTGAGTGGAATCTTTACGGATGACCTGCTCAATAAGTTCTGCAATGGAAAGGCCGGCAGGACTCCGCCAGTTTGGTTCAATTTCAGCGAGCGGCACCAGCACAAAGAGCCGCTCATTCATCCGGGGATGCGGAAGCGTGAGCCCGTCAGTCGATCGTACCTCACCCTCATAGGCGAGCAGATCCAAATCGAGCGTTCGCGGTGCATTGCGTACGCCCGCAGGCCGAACGCGGCCATGAGCATATTCAATGCGCTGCAAAAGCTTCAGAAGTGCCTCGGGCGAACAATTCGTGTCCACTGCTGCCGCGGCATTCACGTAGTCCGGTCCGGAGGAATCCACCGGGGAAGTGCTGTAGAAGCTCGAGAGCCTCAGATGAGCAATGCCTTCGCTCTGCTCAAGTGCTTTGGCCGCAGCGGTCAGTGTTGCTTGGGGGCGACCGAGATTCGCGCCAAGACTGATCCAGGCACGAGGCATTATTCAGAACTCCCGCTGCCGACATGGTCCACAGGACGACGGCTTCGCGAACGACGAGGACGACGACGCGGTCGACGGCGTTCTCGCTCCTCACCTGCCGGGGCATCACTGCCGGCCTGCAGCGCGGCACGGCGGCCGCGGCGAGCATCCTCTCCGGTCTGACGAGCTTCAATCTGGGCGGCCTTTACCATTTCAGCGCGTTCGTCGCTGTCGGCCTGCACAAAATGATCCCACCACGCCGGAAGCGCCTCAGGCACCTCTCCCATCTGCGCGCGCAAAAGCAGAAAATCGTAGCCCGCGCGGTAGCGCGGATGATTGATAACAGAATAGGGAGACTTGCCTGTACGTCTTTCAAGACGCGCCTGCAGAACCCAGAGGTCATGCATGTCGCTCTGAAAACGACGCTGAATCGCGAGCGAATGAGATTCCGTTTCGAGCACTTCAACGGCTGCGTCGTGGAGTGCAGCCAGCCGAGGCAATCCCCGCACCTCTTCGTTATGCTGCCAGCGCAGTCGTACCTGAGGCCAGAGCAGCGTCGCGAAAAGGAAAAAAGGTGAAATCCGCTTTCCAATGGCCAGGCGCTCGTCGGTACGACGAAGCGCGAGCATCAGGAAAGCCTCTCCGTCCGGCGTCGCTAAAAGTCGGTTGAGAGTTGGCAGCACCGCTTCGGCGAGCCCTTCCTTACGCAAGCGCGACACGCATTCAACAGCATGTCCGCAGGTCAGAAGCTTAAGCGCCTCATCGACCAGTCTCGCTGAAGGCACATTTGAAAGAAGCTTTGCCATCCGAGCAATGGGACGTTCAGTAGCCGGTTCAATGGCAAAGCCCAGTTTTGCCGAAATACGCACGGCGCGAATCATACGAACGGGATCTTCGCGGTAGCGTTCTTCGGGATTGCCGATCATACGGAGCCGTTTCTTGCCGAGATCCTCAAAACCATGGTGGTAGTCATAGATCTCTTCGGTGGCGGGATCATAGTAAAGCGCATTAATCGTGAAGTCGCGGCGAGCCGCATCCTCCCACATTTCGCCGAAGACGTTGTCGGAAATCACTCTGCCGCTGCTGTCTTTGCGTACCCCGGCGCCTTCGAGCGCTCGAAAGGTCGAGCACTCAATGATTTCCTGCCCGAAAATCACATGCACGAGACGAAAGCGTCGGCCGATGATAATGGCGCGCTTTTGCGCACGTTTAACTTCTTCCGGGGTGGCATCGGTGGCCACATCAAAGTCTTTCGGCGCCACGCCGAGAAGCAAGTCACGCACTGCTCCGCCCACAATGTAGGCGCGGTAACCGCGCCGCTGCAGCGCTTCACAGCAGCGTTTGGCCTGCCAGGCAACGAGTTCCGGATCAATCCCATGAACTTCCTTAGGGATGATGCGCGGTTCGCGCTGCGGCTCCACGTTGGCCGAAGTACCTAAAAAAGAGCGGACGCGGCTAACGATTGAATCAAACATGGGGATTCCTTTTTTCTTATTTTCGAAACACCGAAGCCACCTCCCATCCGCGCTCCAGCGCCAAACGCGCGAGCTGCGGATCAGGATTTGCGGCAACGGCCCGGCCGTGCGGCTGAAAGCCCGCGGCGAATTCTAAAAGAGGCTTGTCGTTGATGGAATCACTCCATCCTTCAAATGCCTCAAAACCGCCGCTCGGCGCATGGTTCGCCATCCAGTTTTTGATCAGCGCAAGTTTGCCTTCGCCATAGCTGTCGAGCCCCACGAGTTCACCCGTGAATTCACCGTCAGAGCCAATCTCCGGTGTTGCGGCAATAAGATGCTGAATGCCAAAGAGCGCTGCAATAGGCGCCGTAACGAAACGATGTGTTCCGGTAGCGAGCACCACCTCGTATCCTGCCAGTCGCCGCTGAGCAACAAGTTGCAACGCTTCCGGACGCACCGCGGGACGAATCACTTCGTCAATAAAGGATGCCCGCCAGGCTTCCAAATCTTGGCGCTTTTGTGCGGCGAGCAGTCCAAACTGAAAGCGAATGAAGCTCAGCGGAACAAAATGACCCGTTCGATACGCTTGCGCATAAGCCTCAATCTGAGCACCGATCTTCTCTTCATCCAGACCGGCTTTCCGCACCAGCCAATGCGACCAGGCATCGCCGGAATCAATCGGCAAAAGCGTATGGTCCAAATCAAAAACAGCGAGCTTCATTACGTCATCAATGACCTGTACCGAAGAGCGCAGTCGGCGCTTCACCCTGCTGCGCAATGCTTTCATCCTCAGCCATACCGGCCGCACGGGCAGCTTCCCGGATCACCTGCAGCGTCACCTTGCGCTGTGCATGCAGTGCAATCTGATTGGCAACATCCATTACCCGGGTGAGTGAACGCATATCGCGCGGCAGATGCGCAGAAATCCACTGCCCGATGTCGGGCGTGAGCAGTATGCCGCGAAGCGCCGCTTGTCGAGCCAGCTCCCGAATGCGATCTTCCTCATTGAGCGGCTCTACCGCATAGCAGAGACCGCCCAAAAGGCGGTTGATGACGCCGGCAGGAAGCTTAAGCTCCTTCGGGGGCAGCCTGCCGGCACAAACCAAACGTGCGTCAGGATCAACATAGACAGCGTTTTGCAGCTGCAGCAGCTGCCGCGCATAGCCTTCGTCTAAGGCGTCAATGTCGTCCACTGCATAACGTTTTACGCCCGGCTGGTAAATCGGCACGGGATAGAGCGCCGCGGCCGTTCCCGGCAGATAGGCCTCCAGGAGATGCGAAAGTCCTGCGCCGCGAGGGCCGTACAGATACAGGAACTTCGGTCCCTCATCAGCCGCCATGCGTGCGAGCGCAGCAGCAGCTTCGCTGTTGCTGCCGACCACGAAGTTTTCGAAGGTCGGCCGATCCCGTCCCTGCAGTTCCGGCAGATCGAGAAGGTATTGATCGGGATTTTGAGCGATCGGTTGCACGAGTGAAGAAAACGCGTCAGCTGATGAGTAAAGGGGTGGAGGGAAATTCGGGGCGGATGGAAGTTTAATGTTTTTCGTCAGCATTCTCGAGCCGTTCGCCGGTTTCAATGCATCCATATCTTTGTGCGTCAGCGCAACTTCATAAGGCTTCTGATAGGTATTCAAGAAGGCGCTTGTCTTATACTCACGCCCAACGTTTTTCACCTGCTCCTGCGCCCTTCGTTTCCCCGGAGCCTGCAGTGCTTTTCGGCCTCCCGGCCGACCTGCTTTGCGCACGAGCGTTTTTCCTTTTGGATGAGCCCTCATGAGCCAACTCTCCTACGCGGCTGCCGGCGTTTCAATCGACGCTGGCGATGAACTCGTTGAACGCATCAAGCCCGCTGCCAAACGCACGCTGATCCCCGGCGTGCTCGGATCGATCGGCGGCTTCGGCGCCCTTTTCGAAGTAAGCCGTGACTACCGCAACCCGGTTCTCGTCACCGGCACCGACGGCGTCGGCACGAAGCTCATGCTCGCCTTTCAACTTGGCCGTCACGACACTGTCGGTCAGGACCTCGTAGCAATGAGCGTGAACGACATTCTCGTGCAGGGTGCCAAGAGCCTCTTCTTCCTCGACTACTATGCCTGCGGCAAGCTCGACGTGGATGTCGCCGAACGAGTCGTCAAAGGTGTAGCCAAGGGCTGCGAACTCGCGGGATGCGCACTGATCGGCGGCGAAACTGCCGAAATGCCGGGCATGTATCCCGAAGGCGAATACGATCTCGCCGGCTTTGCAGTGGGCGTTGTTGAAAAGGACGAAATCATCGACGGCACGACGATTAAACCGGGCGACGTTGTGCTCGGTCTTGCTTCAAGCGGTCCGCACAGCAACGGCTTCTCGCTGCTGCGCAAGGTCGTGGAAGTTGCCGGAGCCGACTGGTCGATGCCCTTTGACGGTGCGACCCTTGCCGACCGTGCGATGGAACCCACCCGCATCTACGTCAAGCAAGTGCTCTCTGTCATGAAGAAGGTGCAAATTAAGGGCATGGCCCACATCACCGGCGGCGGCCTGATTGAAAACGTGCCCCGTGTGCTTCCTGAAGGCGTTCAGTGCCGCATTGACGGCAGCTCTTGGACCCGCCCGGCGATCTTCGAGTGGCTTGAAGAAAAAGGTCAGATTGACAGTCACGAGATGTACCGCGTCTTCAATAACGGCATCGGTCTCGTCGTCATCGTTTCCGCTGAAGACGCTGACCGCGCTATGGAAGCCTTCAAGGCCGAAGGTGAAAAGGTATTCCGCATCGGTGAAATCTCGACGCTTCCGGCGGGCGAAGCCCCCTGCGTCGTGCTCTGATCTGCCGCATTCCTGACCGCATTCGTTTGCAAAAGTGCTCCGACCTTTACTGTCGGAGCGCTTTTTGTTTGATGAGTGGTCAGCCTGCCGGCACCAGCGGTTGCGCGAGCTTTAGGAGCGTCTCAAAAGCGTCCGGTGCAAAGGGTTCAATTTTGATGACGTCGGGCATTGAACGCAGCCAAGTCAGCTGGCGCTTAGCCAGCTGACGCGTAGCGGCGATGCCGGCCAAACGAAATGCCGCATAGTTCGTGCGGCCTTCCAAAAATTCAACAGCCTGTCGGTACCCCACTGCCCGCATGGCAGGGGAATTGGCATCAAACCCCGGCTCCGCCATCAGCTGCCTGACTTCATCGAGCAGTCCTGCGGCGAGCATTGCGTCAAACCGCTCTTCAATGCGCTCATGCAGCGCAGCCCGATCTTCAGGCACCAATGCCGCAGTAAGCATCGGGAATGCGGGATGCGGCGCTTTGCGATGAAAGTGTGAAAGGGGCTTCCCTGTCATGCGAAAGACTTCCAAAGCGCGGCCGATCCGCTGTTTATCATTTGGAGCCAATCGTTCTGCAGCGGCCGGATCAATCTTGGCGAGCTCCGCGTGCATCGCAGGCCACCCCTTGGCAGCACCTTCTGCAGCGACGGCGCTGCGAACCTCTGGAGAGGTAGACGGCATTTCGTCAATACCCTCACGAATGGCCTTGGCGTAGAGCATTGTGCCGCCCACAATCAGCGGCAATCGGCCGCGAGCACGAATTTCACGAACAAGCCGGGAAGCATCCGCCACAAAATCTGCGGCGCTGTAAGGTTCGTTGATTGCGCGAATATCGATCAAATGGTGCGGCGCGGCTTGAAGCTCTGCGGATGTCGGCTTTGCACTCCCAATATCCATGCCCCGATAAACCAGCGCAGAATCGATTGAAATGATTTCCACCGGGAGCAAACGGGCAAGTTGAAGTGCGAGCGCGGACTTCCCCGAAGCCGTCGGCCCCAAAAGCAAGAGTGCCTGGGGCGCAGCTGCTTGACCCATGTTCATTGGCTGATCAGTCATCAGCGGCCCCGCATAAACAGTCGATCGAGATCCGTCATGGAAAGCGTTGTCCATGTCGGCCTGCCGTGATTGCATTGATCTGCGCGCTCCGTTTTTTCCATGTCGCGCAAAAGCGCGTCCATTTCCGGCAGCGAAAGTTTGCGGTTGGCCCGGAAAGCATTGTGACAAGCCATGGTGGAGAGAATGCGGTTTTTCAGCACATCCATCGCTTCTGAAGCACCAAATTCTGCGAGATCGTCGAGTACCTCTCGAAGGAGTGCTTCCAGTTCGCCCAACGGTGCCTCAGCGATCATGGCCGGCACGCCACGAAGCGCCACAGCACCTTCATCTGCGCCCGTGCAGATAAGGCCCAGAGCCGGAAAAACTTCTCCCTTTTCAAATTCCTCAAATGCCGCGTACTGTGCCGGCGTCACCCGCACAACCAGCGGCATCAGCAGCTCCTGTACCGCCAGCTTTGACTCCGCCATGGCCCGCTTCATTCGTTCATAAAGCACGCGTTCGGCAGCCGCATGCATGTCCACGATGACAAGACCAGAAGCATTTTCGGCCAAGATATAAACACCGGCTACCTGCGCCAATGCACGCCCAAGGAATCCCCTGCCGTCAGACTGTGCCTGAAGCGGCGTAAAAAGCGCTGGATGCTCCTCCTGCTCCATTTGCGGCAGTTTCCGGGGCTCCAAAGATTTCGGTTCGCCCGCTTCCCCTGAAGACGAATTGGGGTCATAAAACTTCATGGCCGCCGCTACGGCAACGGGCGAAGGTGCTTTGGGACGCTCTCCATAAGCGGCGGGAAAGCGCTGCAGCACCGGTTTGCCGGAAGCGGCCGACGCCGGACGCTCAGAATCAGCACGCTCAAATCCCGTGCCGGTTGGAGGAGCACCCCAAAGCGCATTGGGATGGTCCGCAGGTACTTTTGCCGCAATGGCTTCTTGCGGTTCGGCGAGTGAGGAACGGCCAAAAAGCGCTGCTTCACGGCGCGCTGGGACAGAGCCCAGAGACGCATCGGCGAGCGGGACAACGGCTGCCCCGCCGGCCGCCTGTGCGAGGGGCGGCGCAAGCGCCGCCTCAACCGCATGCAGAATGAAGCTGTGCACGCGGCTCGAATCTCGAAAGCGCACCTCTGTCTTCGTCGGATGCACGTTTGAATCCACCTCTTCGGGCGGAAGGGTCAGAAAAAGGCAGTAAAGCGGCTGAGCCTGACCATGAAGCACATCAGCATAGGCTGCCCGCACCGCATGGTTCATCACTCGATCGCGAATGAAGCGGCCATTGACAAATAGGTATTGACCGTCCGCGCGCGTACGAGAAATGGTGGGAAGCCCCACCAATCCCGTGAGCTTCCAACCGTCCGACTCAGCCGATACCGGCCGACAGGCCTCTTTGAAATCCTTGGGCATCAGCGCCTTGATGCGGTCTTCCGCAGACTCGGCCTCAAGCTGCATGGCTCGTCGCCCATTGGCATAAAGCGAAAAAGCGGCCTGCGGATTGGCTAGCGCGATGCGTTCCATCTGCGCCGTCACATGCGCCGTTTCCGTACTTTCGGACTTCATGAATTTGCGCCGCGCTGGGGTCTTGTAAAAAAGATCCGTCACTTCTACACGCGTTCCGCCGGTCATCCCGCCGGCCGGCTCGACAGCTCCGCGCTGAATGCGCCAGGCTTCGTCCGCACCCGCGGCTTTGGACTCAATGATGAGTTCCGCAACGGAGTCGACCGATGCCAGTGCTTCCCCGCGAAAACCCAGCGTCGTTGCTGCTTCCAGATCAGCGAGTGTGGCCACTTTGCTCGTCGCGTGGCGTTTCACCGCCAGCGGCAATTCCGCTTTAGGAATACCGCAGCCGTTGTCGCTCACCAGAATCCGTGAAAGCCCGCCCCCGTCGATGCGCACTTCAATGCGATCTGCTCCGGCGTCCACTGCATTTTCAACAAGTTCCTTGACGACGGACGCTGGCCGTTCAATCACCTCACCCGCGGCGATTTGACTGATGAGCTGACTCGAAAGTTCTGCAATTGGACGATTAGGCTGCATGAGAAAAACGTATGCAAGTATTGCCGTCTTGGTCAGAACGGCAGAAGTCTGCGATATTCAAAGAGACGTCAGCCTATCAGAGTTAGCTGAAGCAAACGGCTATCATTGTCTCCCTGCTTCTGATCTGCTCGAATCGCTGCGGTTCAACCCCTTTAAGCCGCCTCCGCAGACAGCATCGAGTCCCTTCGACTCTTTCGCATAAAACAAAATTGTACTTTCAAGATCATGGACCTCTTCGGACTCATCGTCGAGCTCTTTACCAACGCCGACCACTTTCTAGTGTCAATCGCCACTGACTACGGCACGCTTATCTACATTGCAATGTTCGTGATCTTTTTTCTGGAGACCGGCATCGTTGTCATGTCGTTTCTGCCGGGAGATTCGCTTCTTTTTGTGGCAGGCACCGTTGCGGCAGCCGGCACAGCCAGCCCATGGCTCATCATGCTGGCAGTGATTTTGGGAGCAATCTTCGGGAATTCCCTAGGTTATGCGACTGGCAAATGGCTCGGCAACCGAATTTATGACGGCAGTATTCACTGGATTGATGCCAAGAAGCTCGAGCACGCCCACAGCTTCTATCTCTCACACGGCGGGAAAACTGTGGTTCTTGCCCGATTCGTCCCCATCGTGCGCGCTTTCGCGCCGCTCGTGGCCGGCGCAGCCCGCATGGATGGTCTGCGCTTTGAACTCTTCAGCGGCTTCGGCGCCATTCTCTGGGCGGTATCGATCGTTGGCGCAGGCTACCTTTTCGGCAACATCCCTTTCATTCAGCAGAATCTTTCAAAAATCCTCATTCTTGGAGTCGTTGCTGCCGCTATGGGCCCCGTTCTTGTGGGCTACGTCTGGAAGACGTATCAGAAGATGCACGAAAAGCGCGAACACAAATTCTGAGACACTGACCTCACCGATCTTCAAAAGCCGTCATGGGAGCGCTCTTAGCGCTCCCATGTGCTTATTAGGCAAAGCGTTTTAGGACGCCTTTCATCCCTCTCGAACGCACAGCCCGGTCTTCTCAGGATGTGTCAGAGACTGCAGGTTCATCGTTTTGAAATGGTGCGCGCTTAGAATAGATGAGACCTGCTTTCATTTTCGGTGAAAACATTCGATGTCAGACAAACCAACCCTTAGCCGCAAAGCCGCTTCCGCACTCCAGACCGAGGGTGCAGAAACCGCAGTCAAAGAGTCGACCGCAAAGACCGACAAGCCCGCAGCTGTCCAGCCCGCAGGAATAGACGCCAAGCCTGCTGAAGCTGAAGTGAAAAGCGAACTCGCTGCAGTCAAAAAAACCGCAGTCCGCCGCAGCACGGCGTCTAAAAAGACGATCACGAAGACGGTCAAAAGCGCCAAAAGCGTAAAAACAGTCAAAGCGGTCAAAGTTTCCGCTTCCAGTACGGCTTCGCTCGAATCTGCGCCGCCGCCGCTCCCGCCCGTAGAAGGCGTGCCAGACCTCTCCGATCCGCTGCTCTACATTAACCGTGAGCTCAATTGGATTGAATTCGACCGCAAGGTGCTCGAAGAAGCCTGCGATCTGAGCGTGCCGCTGCTCGAACAGCTCAAGTTCCTCGCCATTTTCCACAACAATCTCGACGAATTCTTCATGGTCCGCGTGGCCAACATTATTCGTCAGTACAAGATGGGAGCGGCGTCGACTTCGGCTGACGGCCTGCCGCCCGTGAAGCAGCTCGCCGAAATTCGGCGCCGCGTGCTCGGAATGCTCGCGAGAGCGCAGAACCACTGGAAAAACAAGCTTGCGCCAGAGCTTGCTAAAAAAGACATCGCCATCCGGCGGTGGAAGAATCTCTCGGCAAAGCAGAAGACCTTCCTTGAAGGGTACTTTGACAACGAGATTTATCCCATTCTCACGCCGCAGGCCATCGATGCGGGGCACCCCTTCCCGACCATTTCCAATCTGTCGCTCAACTTTATTGTTGAGCTCGAAGCCGCTGACGGCAGCATGCGTTATGCGCGCCTCAAGTGCCCCAACAACATGCCGCGCTTCATCTTCGTGCCCCGCACGAAAGAATCTGCCTATGCTGAACTGGGCTTCAATTCCTCCGGGCGCGATGACGACATCATCCTGCTCGAAGATTTAATTCGCGAACATCTCGGCAAGCTCTTCCCCGGGCACAAAGTCGTCAAGTCGGGCGTTTTCCGCATCACCCGCAATACCGACATCGAAATTGAAGAGGATGAGGCTGACGACCTCTTAGCCGCCGTCAAAGACTTCGTTGACCAACGCCGCTTCGGCGATGTGATCCGTCTTGAAATTGAAGCCGGCACCGATGCTGCGCTGACCAACTTCCTGATGGATAAGCTCGAACTTCTGCCTTTCCAGCTCTTTCGCATCAAAGGCCCAATGGCCATGTCGGAATTCATGGCTTTGAGCGGCCTCGATCGCCCCGCCCTGAAGGATGCGCCGTATAAGGGACTTGAACCGCTGCTCTTTTCCGAGGGCGACATCTTCGGCACCATCAAAACCCGAGACGTGTTCCTCTACCATCCCTATGAAAGCTTCAGCGGCGTACTCGACTTTATTCGTCGCGCCGCTGCGGATCCTCAGGTGGTCGCCATCAAGCAGACGCTGTATCGATGCGGCAGCAACAGTCCGATTGTCGCCGCACTGATCGATGCACGACGCCGCGGCAAACAAGTGACGGCCGTCGTTGAACTCAAAGCCCGCTTTGACGAAGAACGCAACATCAACTGGGCCGAGGAAATGGAAAAGGCCGGCGTCAACATCGTCTACGGCTTTGCCGGCCTCAAGATTCACGCCAAACTCTGCCTTGTCGTGCGCCGCGAGGCCGACGGCATGACTCGGTACGTTCACATCTCAACGGGCAACTACAACCCTTCCACCGCGAAGATTTATACAGACTATGCGCTCTTTACGGCCAATGCGGCCATCTGTGCTGACGTCTCCGACCTCTTCAACGTAATGACGGGCTACTCGGATCAGACGACATACCGCCGTCTAGTCGTTTCACCCCACAGTACCCGCAGCTCCATTATTGCTGCGATTGAGCGCGAGGCGGCAGAACACCAGAAAACCGGCAAGGGCGAAATCATCTTTAAGTGCAATCAGCTCGTTGACCGCGCCGTCATTCAGGCGCTCTATGCAGCAAGTCAAGCCGGCGTGAAGATTTCTCTGATCGTCCGCGGCATCTGCTGCCTGCGCCCCAATATTCCGGGCATCAGCGACAATATTCAAGTCGTCAGCATCGTCGGGCGCTTCTTGGAGCATGCTCGAGCCTACTGGTTCCGCAACAACGATGATCCGTTCCTGCTCATCGGCTCAGCCGACCTGATGCCGCGCAATCTCGACGGCCGCATTGAAGTGCTCGTACCGGTGCTCGATCCCGCCATCCGCAGCCGCATCAAGGCCACACTTGACCTGCAGCTTGCCGACAATGTGCAGAGCTGGAAGCTCCAGAGTGACGGCACCTATGTGCGGCTCGCTCCGCCCAGACACGGAAAAGCTGTGGACTCGCAGGAAGTGCTTGCCAAGCACTACGGACGAGTGGAATAGCGCGTCATAAAAAACACAGCGGGCGGCCTGAGCAAATCAAGCCGCCCGTTCTTTTGAAGCGAAACGGTCAATTACTTCGTCACGCCAGCGGCGAGTTCAACAAGCCTCAGTGTCACCGCAAGGCTCTTCAGCCACGAAGACATGGGCATGAACTCACAGGCACTGTGGAAATTGTGCGCACCCGTGAAGTAATTCGGCGTCGGAATACCCTGCGTGGAAATGAAGGAACCATCCGTGCCTCCGCGCATGGCAATGTCCTTTACCGTCACATGTTCAATTTCCATCGCGCGGCGCAGCATGTCAATGCATGCACTGTTCTCGGGTTTGATAGCGTCGGCAATGTTGCCGTAGACATCCTCGATCGTCAGATTGATCTTCGCGCGCGGATAGCGCACGCGCAGGCAGTCGACGATGGCGCGGATAAGCGTCTTTTTTTCTTCATAGCGCTTGAGGCTGTGATCTCGGAGCTTAAGCGACACGCGGCATTTGGCGGGACCGCCCTGAATGCCGTTCACCCATACAAACCCTTCAGTTTTCTCAGTAAATTCCGGCGTCTGACCGCGGTCAAGCATGCCGATGAAGTCGTGCGCGACCAGAATCGGATTCAAAAGCTGTCCCTTCGAAGACATCGGATGTGCGGTAATGCCCTGAATATCCACCCAGGCACTGCCGGCATTGAAGGTCTGCCAAACGATTTCACCGAGTTCGCAGCTGTCAATCGTGTAGGCAAAATCGACCGGGAACTTTGAAAAGTCAATTTTCTTCGCGCCGCAAAGACCAATTTCTTCATCCGGCACAAAAGCAACATAAATATCACCGTGAAGACGACCTTCCTCAACGAGGATGTGCAGTGCCGTCATGATGTTGGCAATGGCAGACTTATTGTCTGCGCCGAGCACTGACGTGCCGTCGGAAAGAAGCAGATCGTCGCCTACGTAGCGTTCCACTTCAGGATGTTCAGCCACGCGAAGCCAAAGGTTCTTCTCTGCATTAAGGCAGATGTCACCCCCTTGATAGTTCTTCACAACCTGCGGATGAATGTCCGGGGAAAGTCCGGCGTCGACCGTATCCAGATGTGCGCACCAACCCACCTTAGGCGCTTGGGCCCCTGCGGGAAGATTGGAGGGCAGCCGACCGGTGACAACAGCATATTCGGAAACTTCGACATCCGAGAGCCCGAGCGCTTTAAGTTCTTCGGCAAGCATCTGTGCTAGCACGCGCTGTCCCGCCGTGCTCGGCACAGTTTTTGCACCCGCTTCGCTCTGGGTTGTAACGGCTGCGTAGCGCATAAAGCGCTCGAGCAATTCATTTGCACGATTAATCATAGGGTCCTCACTTCTGCTGTTGGTCCTGCACATTTTTTCTGCCGCATCAACAACCCGCTTCCCAGCTCCGGAGCCTCGTCAAACCCGCCAATGGTTTGTCTTGGCATCAAGGGGAGTCGGAGCTGAGCAGCGGAGCGTCCAGCGAATTATTGGTCTGCTCGTTCTTCGAGAACGGCGATGGCCGGGAGCGTCTTGCCTTCCAGGAACTCGAGGAAAGCACCGCCGCCCGTGGAAATATAGGAAATGCGGTCTTCCACACCGAAGGCGTTGACGGCCGAGACCGTATCACCGCCGCCAGCGATGGAGAAGGCTCCCTTATCGGTCGCCTCGGCAATCGCATAGGCCAGCGCTTCCGTTCCCTTGGCAAAGGGCTTCATCTCAAAGACACCCACCGGACCATTCCAAACGATCGTTCCGGCAGAGCGCAGTTCGTGTGCGAGATGTTCTGCGGTCTTCGGACCCACATCCAGGATCATCTCGTCATCGGCCACTTCATCAACACTGCAAACGCGGGACGGAGCATCAGCCGCAAAAGCCTTGGCCGCCACGACATCGACGGGCATCGGCAGCTTTGCACCCTTCTTTTCAAGAATCTCGAGCACCTTGCGGCATTCGTCCACCAGATCCGGTTCAGCGAGCGACTTGCCGATCGGACGGCCAGCTGCGAGCAAGAACGTATTGAGGATGCCGCCGCCCACGATAAGGCGATCCACTTTCTCGGCGAGATTCGAGAGAATCGTGAGCTTGGTCGACACCTTTGAGCCGGCAACAATCGCGGCGAGCGGGCGAGAGGGGCTGCCGAGCGCCTTGGAGAGTGCTTCGATTTCCTTGGCCATCAAGGGACCCGCACAAGCAATCGGAGCGTACTTCGCCACGCCGACCGTTGTCGCCTCTGCGCGGTGAGCCGTACCGAAGGCATCATTGACATAAACGTCACAAAGCGCAGCGTATTTCTTTGAAAGCGCCTCATCGCACTTCTTTTCACCCACATTGCAGCGGCAGTTTTCCAGCACCACCAGCTCACCGGGCTTCACCTCAACGCCGTCGACCCAATCCTGAACAACCGGTACTTCTCGGCCAAGCAGTTCCCCCAAGCGATCGGCAACGACCTGCAGAGAATCTTCCGGGCGCAAAACGCCTTCCTTAGGACGGCCCAGATGACTCGTCACCATCACGGCCGCACCCGCGAGCAGCGCGGTCTTAATGGCCGGAAGACTCGCCACAATGCGAGCGTCATTGGTGATCGCGCCTTCATCATTGCGGGGCACATTCAGATCACTGCGGATCAGAACACGCTTATCCTTCAAAACGCCCGAGGCGGCCAGGGAATCCAGAGTCTTCACTTGCATGGAAACTGCTCCTTTGCATTAAAAATACGTTGGATCTTCTTTAGACCGTAAGTCCAAAGAAAAAACCGCCTCGCGGGAGCATCCGGCATTCGGACGCTTCCGCGGGCGGCAGATATTGCTTCAGCCAATGAAATTGGGCTTCACTTTACGTCTGATTTTTCAGAGCTTACTTGGCGGCCATCATCGCGCAAGCCGTGTCGAGCATTCGGCAGGAGAAGCCCCACTCATTGTCGTACCAGGCCATAACCTTGACGAGGCGGTCGCCAGACATCTTCGTGAGCGTCGAATCGTAGATAGAGCTGCGCGGATCATGGTTGAAATCAATCGACACCAGCGGCTCATCGTTGTAGCCGAGAATGCCCTTGAGTTCGCCCTCGCTCGCCTCTTTCAGGATCGCATTGATTTCTTCGATCGAGGTCGCGCGTTCTGCCATGAACGTCAGGTCGACAAAGCTCACATTAATCGTCGGAACGCGGACCGCAAAGCCGTCCAGACGGCCCTTCAGCTGCGGCAGCACCAGTCCCACGGCCTTGGCTGCGCCCGTCTTCGTCGGGATCATCGAGTGCGTCGCAGCGCGGGCTCGGCGCAGATCCTTATGGTAGACGTCGGTGAGCACCTGGTCGTTCGTGTACGAATGAATCGTCGTCATCAAACCGTGCTCGATGCCAATTTTGTCCTGCAGGGGCTTGACGAGCGGCGCCAAACCGTTGGTCGTGCAGGAGGCGTTCGAAACCACGAGATCCGTGGCCTTAAGCACATCCTGATTCACGCCGTAGACCACCGTCGCGTCCGCGGTCTTGCCAGGGGCCGAAAGCAGCACTTTCTTCGCACCGGATTCGATATGCACCATCGAGGCTTCTTTTGAATTGAAGGCTCCCGTGCACTCCATCACCAGATCGACGCCGAGGTCGGCCCAGGGCAGTTCACGGGGATCACGCGTCTTGAAGACGTGAATGCGATCCCCGCCGACGATCATGTCTTTGCCGTCCGTTTCAACAGGCGTAGCGAAGCGGCCGTGCACCGTGTCGTACTTCAGGAGATGGGCGTTCACTGCAAGGTCGCCCGGAGAATTGATGGCGACGATTTCAACGTCGTGCTGCTTGGCATACTCGTAATGAGCGCGGAGCACGTTGCGGCCGATGCGGCCGAACCCATTGATGGCAACACGGATGGTCATGTCGGAAACTTCCTAGATATTGAAGAAAGGGATGGGTAAAAAAACAAAGGGATTTACTGGAGGAGCGCCTCAACCTTGGCGACGACATTGTCGACCGTGAAGCCGAACTTGATCCAAAGATCCTTGGCCGGCGCGCTCTCACCGAAGCTGTCGACGCCAAGCACGTCGCCGCGCCCCGTAAAGTACTTCCACCAAAGATCAGTCTTTGATGCTTCAATGGCGAGCACCGGCAGTCCCGGCGGGAGCACCGACTGACGATACTCCGTCGACTGGCGGTCAAAACGGTTCGTGCAAGGCATCGATACCACACGGGCATTGATGTTGAGCGCGGCGAGTTTAGCGCGCGCATCCATCGCAAGCCCCACCTCCGTACCGGTCGCGAGCAGCACGACCTGCGCTTCGCCTTCACCCAAGGGAGCTTCGGCGACGACATAGCCGCCCATAGCGATCGCATCCGCATCTACTTCGTCACGGTCGATAAAGGCTGCGTTCTGACGCGAGAAAATCAGGCAGGAAGCGCCGTCTCGGCGCTCGATGGCACTCGCCCAAGCCACAACGGCCTCAACCGTATCGCAGGGACGCCAGACATCCATGCCCGGGATAAGACGCAGCGAGGGAATGTGTTCAACCGACTGATGTGTCGGACCGTCTTCACCGAGCCCGATGGAATCGTGCGTGAAGACGTTGATAGCGCGCAGATTCATCAGCGCGGACATGCGCAGGGCATTGCGCGAATAATCCGAGAAAGTAAGAAACGTCGCGCCGTAGGGAATGAATCCGCCGTAAAGCGCAATGCCGTTCAGAATGGCCGACATGCCAAATTCGCGCACGCCGTAGCTGATGTGACGTGCATGGAAGTCGCCCGTATTCAGGCTCGTCGAGCCCGACCAGTTGGTCAGGTTTGACCCGGTCAAATCAGCCGAACCGCCAAGGAGCTCCGGAAGGACGGGGGCCAGCGCATTAAGCGCCTTTTGACTGGCCTTGCGGGTGGCCACCGTTTCGGCCGCCTCTGCAGCCTGACAAACAGCATCCATGACGGCGGCATCCCATTGGTCAGGAAGATCGCCCGCCAGCCGGCGCTCGAGTTCCTTGGCCAGTTCCGGGTAAGCGGCTTTATAACCCGCATACATCTGCTGCCATTCTTTTTCGATCTTCGCCCCTTCAGCGCGATGATCCCATGCAGCATAAACATCCTGCGGAATCTCAAAAGGACCGTAAGTCCAGCCGAGAGCGGCCTTCGTCGCGGCAATCTCTTCGTCGCCGAGCGCTTCGCCATGCACCTTGGCCGTGCCTTGACGGTTGGGAGAACCCTTGCCGATTGTCGTGCGGCAGATGATAAGCGTCGGTTTCTCTGCGGATTCCTTCGCTTGAGCAATCGCCTGATCAACGGCGTTGATGTCGTGTCCGTCGACCGGACCAATCACATTCCAGCCATAGGCCTCGAATCGGCCGCGGGTGTCATCGCGGAACCAGCCGCGTACATCACCGTCAATCGAAATACCATTGTCATCGTAAAGCGCGATGAGCTTATTGAGCTTCCAGACGCCCGCCAGTGAGCAGACCTCATGGCTGATGCCTTCCATCAGGCAGCCGTCGCCCAAAAACACATACGTACGATTGTCGACGACCGGGAAGCCATCTCGATTGAATTCAGCGGCCAACAGTTTCTCTGCGAGCGCCATGCCGACACCGTTGGCGATACCTTGTCCGAGCGGGCCGGTCGTCGTTTCCACCCCCGGCGTGATATCCACTTCCGGATGCCCCGGCGTGCGGCTGCCGAGCTGTCGGAAAGCCTTCAGATCATCCATTGACAGATCAAAGCCCGTCAGATGAAGCAGTGCGTACTGAAGCATCGAACCGTGGCCGTTGGACAAAATAAAGCGGTCGCGGCCCGACCACTTGGGATCCTGCGGATTGAAGCGCAGATGACGCGTCCAGAGCGCCGTGGCGATGTCTGCCATGCCCATCGGCATGCCGGGGTGGCCGGATTTCGCTTTTTGAACAGCATCCATCGCGAGCGCGCGGATCGCGTTCGCCATCGTCTGGGGGGAGACCTGTGACATGTGTCTTGCTTTTGCGGAAGAGAGGAGGTGAGAGCTTGAGCGAGGAATACTCCGTCTTTAAGGAGCCCCTGCTGAAACTAAAGATTTTATCATTTAAGGATGGTCGATTCGATGCTTAAAACAAACATGACGACCGAAGCCAATCCGGCTCAAACCATCTGACTCCGTGTCGGACCGTCCATTTCCCCCGTTCCTTCCGCTGTACTCCCCCATGCCGACGCCGCGCTTTTTCATCGACGCCCCTACTGACGCCTTCCAACTGGGCGGACGCTTTGAACTGCCTCCCAAAACCGCTCGTCATGCCGGTCGATCGCTCAGACTGGCCGCGGGTGAGATCGTTGAACTCTTTAACGGTACGGGAGCTGCCTGGTCGGGGCCCGTCGGTTTTTCGGACGCCTCGGCCTGGGTGGAGCTAGAGCACCGCACGGACCGCACAGCAGAGTCTCCCCTGGCGATAACGCTCCTTCAAAGCCTCGTTGCACCGGAAAAAGCAGACTGGATCGTCGAAAAAGCTGTTGAAGCCGGCATCTCTGAAATTGTCTTCATGCCGGCCGAACGCAGCGTGACGAAGCTTGCCGGGGAACGCTTGGAAAAGCGTCTGGCCCGTCTCACCGACATTGCCCGCTCGGCGGCTGAACAGTGCGGCCGCAATGTCGTGCCCCTCGTTCGGGCAGTTCCCTCTCTTGAAGCCGGCTTTAAGACTGTTTCTGGAGGCGCCAAATTTATTCTGGCGCCCGGTGCTGATGCCTCTGCGGCTTCGAGCATGCTGCCGGGGCTCCTCTCCGTCGCCTTTGCCGTCGGACCCGAGGGCGGGTTCTCTGCTCGCGAAATCGAGCTCGCCGCCGCTCACGGCTGGCGGCCTCAGCTTCTGGGGCCGCGTATTCTGCGCACAGAAACCGCAGGACTGGCCGCGGCTATTTGGGCTCAGACACTTGTCGGTGATCTTCCTCGTGCCTGCTGAGGCCCATCAGGAAAAAAGAGCGCCGCATTCTGCTGCAGACACGCTCTTCTTCGTTTCAATATCAGCCGATAAAAGCTTAGCTTTCAGTACTGCTGCCGTCAGCTGAATCTGACGACCGGCGGTTTTCCGCCACTGCATCGCTCTCGGGCGCGAGGCGTTTCACACTGCCGCCCTGCTGCGCACGCGTTTCCAAGAGCTGCATCCATTCACCGTAGCCAAGATTGCGGGGACGATGTTTCGCGTTATATGCGGGCCCCGTCCGATTGGCTCGCGAGAGCTCCACCGCACGGTCCGAGTCACCGGCTGCAGCGACCTGCAGACGGCTACGTTCTTTAAACACCTTAGCGGCGTAACCGTTGTCGCTCGACTGATTGCCCGCGCCGTAGTAATGCTTGAGGCCCTGCGAAACGCTGCCTGTTCGGTCAATGAGACGCGCGAGAATGGAAGCGCCCACCACCATGTTGGGATAGGGTTCCATTGCGGCCTTTGCGCCGCCGAAGGCTTTGAATTTCTCTGTATGCACGCTGGTCATGACCTGCATGAGCCCTTCTGCGCCAGAGCCGTTTTTGGCCTTAGGATTAAAACTCGATTCGGTAGCCGCTACCGAAAGAATAAGCAGCGGATCAACATCAAAGCCCTGTCCGATTTCCAACGCCCATGCCGTCAGCTGTCTGGCCTCTTCGAGCGGAACGCGGTAGCTGCGGTTGATATAAGCCGCCACGGACTCCTCTGAAGCATCGCCCGCCTCACTCAAGCTCGCCTCCGAAGCTGGAGACTTGCGTTCCCAATCCTCGACCAACGCTACAGCGTTCGCTTCTTTCTCTTCCAAAAACCGATTGAGCGACTCATGTACATCGGCCTCTTCAATCGCGACAATTTCTGTCTGCGTAGCCGCTTGGACGCCGGCCGGCCCCGCCAAACCAACAGCAGTAAGCCATACTGCAGCAGCCACAGCTGCCGTGCCCACTGCACCCATGGGCCAGAATCTCCCGTTTGTAATGCTTGCAAGAAGCTTCCCGGGAGTCTTTGAAGGCGTCAGGGGCGATACGGTAGGGGCAGAAATATCGACGTCTTGAAGATGCATTGAAACGAGCACAAGCCGTCCCGAAATCAAACAAGCCCTGCTAGGGTTGTCTGAGCTGCTGCTGCGGCTGTAATTTAAAATTTGATGTTTTCTGGACCGACAGCGTTAAAGCTTTAGGGTTAACGCGCATATTCGGCTATTGATTGGTTTGCAGATTAACAGATCTTCCACCAGGATGCGAGTACCCGCTCATTGCGAAAACGCTTGAAGACAATAAAATTTTGCTTTTGTTTTTGCTTTGTTTCAAAAAAAATGCAGTGAAACCATCTCACTATTGCGTCAGTATTCAACTCAGCCGACCTCTTGGCCACGTTTGTTAAATGCAATCTGTCCGCCATCGCGATAGGTAGAATCTAACCATCATTTGTCGTGCGCCTAGTTCCGCCGGCAACTTTCTAAAAAATCATCTTCAGAACGCTGTTGAAGCTTTAAAAAGAGGCATTCAGATGAAGCGCATTCCTATCCACCGCGGCGGCATCACTTCCGCCGGCTATGACCGCACCCGCCGCTGGCTTGATGTGGAGTTCGACACCAAACGGGTGCTGCGTGCCGAAAATGTGGGGTCAGAAATTGCGGACCGTTTTCTTCATTCCAGCGCGCCGCACGAATACTGGAAAGAAGAAATCGAAGATGTCTACACCGTGCGTGAAATTTCCGCCAAGGAAAGCGACGAGGAGAAGCCCGCGGCCAAGAAATCTATTGACGACCTGAAGCGTCTCTTTGGTGATCTTTAGCCGTCGCTAACCGCACCGATCTGATGGAATAAGGCCGCCCGGTGAAGACGGGCGGTCTTTTTTTCCCTCATCAGCGGAAGAAAATGGTCGCTAGCCCGAGGAAGATCAGGAACCCGCCCGAATCGGTCGTAAAGGTGAGCAGCACAGAACCGCCCATGGCCGGATCGCGCCCCATCTTATTGAGAATAAGCGGCACAGCAAGTCCAACCGCCGCTCCCTGGACGATGTTGAGGAACATCGCAAGCGCCATGACCAGACCGAGCGTATGCCCCTGCGGCGAATCCCAATAAAGCGCCCAAGCACAGAGGCCGGCAATGGCGCCCCAGAGAAGGCCGTTGACAACCGCTACGGCAAGTTCCTTCTTCCAAATATCGATAGTATTGGCCAGCGTCACCTGTCCGGTGGCAAGCGAGCGCACCAAAAGCGTCAGCGTTTGATTGCCGGAATTGCCGGCCATGCCCGCTACGATGGGCATCAAAGCCGCAAGTGCCACCACGCGCTCAATGGTGCCGTCAAAAGCTGAAATCACGCGTGAAGCAAAGAAAGCCGTACAGAGGTTGACGCCCAGCCAGAGCCAGCGGCTTTTGGCCGCTCCCCAAACGCTGCCGAACAAGTCCTGTTCGTCATCCAGACCCACTGCACTGAAAGCGTCTTCGTCGCTTTCCTCTCGAATGACGTCAACCACTTCGTTGACTGTCAGACGGCCCACTAATCGACCAGCCTCATCAACGACTGCCGCACTCACCAAGTCGTAGCGCTCGAAGGCCTGTGCCGCATCACTCGCATCATCGAGCGGGTTGAGCGTGAAGGTCTCGGTCTGCATGATGCGCCGCACCTGTTTGGCTGGATCGGACGTCAGAATCTGAGCGACAGCAAGCGCTCCCTTTAAACGGCCCAGTCGATCAACGACAAAGATCTGGTCCATATGATCAGGGAGCTCTTTGAAGCGGCGCAGGTATCTGAGCACCATGTCGATCGTCACTTCCTCGCGGATCGATACCATTTCAAAGTCCATGCGCGCACCGACCGAGTCTTCGGGGTACGACATGGCCGCGCGCAGCTGAGCACGCTCTTCGTGCGAAAGGCCTTCCTGAACCTCCGCCATCACATCTGGCGGCAGGTCATCGACCAAGTCAGCGATCTGGTCGGTATCGAGCGTTTCAACCGCGTCGACGAGTTCGTCGCGGTCCATCGCTTCGATCAGGGTCTCACGAACGCCCTCGTTGACTTCGAGCAGAATATCGCCGTCAGACTCACTCTGGACTTGATTCCAGACAGCAAGACGGTCGTCAAGCGGCAGGGCTTCGAGTACCCAAGCAATGTCGGCAGGATGGAGCGGCTCGAGAATGTCACGCAGCTGCTGCGCGGCTTCCGGCGTCAGCGGACGCGCTTCGTCATCCTTGTCGTCCTCATCGGGCTTTTCATTGCCCCCCGATTTTGCGCGAGCGGCTTTTTCGGCCTTTTCACGAGCTTTTTCCAAAGCTCGAGCCCGATCCTCATCGGAATCGAGAACCTGCTGCACCCGCGCAAGCGCGCGGCTGGCTTCGTCCGAATCGAGCGTCGGAGCGCCTGCGATCTCCTCGTTGGGCGCTTCTGTTTGGTCCTCGCGGTTCACGGCGCAGTACCTCTCTCAGCTCAAGGATTGGACGGGACAGAAGGAAAAAAATTCCTCCCGGACGAAGCTCTGCGGCTGCTGCAAATAAAAACCTTCAGCCGCAATCGCCCGTGAGGCTAGCACGATTTAAGACCGTCCGCTTCTTCTAGAGTGCCGGATCAGGAAAAGAAGCGGCAGCGAACATCCCAAACATGCGGTCGATTTCGCCCAAGCGAATCGACCTTTTCCCATGTTTGACGTTTTTAAATTAATTGGACGCACTCAGAACTTGAGCAGCATCGGCCTGTGCGGCATGTTCAGCCGCTTTGGCCTCCTTCACCTCTTCGGCTGCCTCCGCAGCTTCAGACGCTTCGTTGAGGGACTCTTCAAGCGCGGCTTCCTCTTCGGGCGTAATCGCCTCGTCAAGCACCTTAACGAGTCTTGCATCCATGACAAGATCGACGAGGTCGCACCCCAGAATACGGAGCTCCACTTTGCGTCCGCGCGGAAGATCTTCGGTGAGTCCCGGCACCCGCTGCATGAAAGGCAGTCCGTCGATGCGAACGAGATCGCCCTTGACGACAATCGCCTCAATGGACGTGAGTTTTTCCTGCAGAATCCAGCGCAGCGACCAGTAACGCTCCATTCGAGTCTGGAAGTCGGAATAGAGACCGTAAATCGCTTCAAACTGACTCACAATCGTGAAAAGGTCGACATCGGTGCGGCCATAAGGCGCAGTTTCACCGCGAAGCACCGCAATCATCTGACGCTGATTCACGAGGTCCACATAACGGCGCAGCGGCGACGTGCTCCAGGCATAGCGCTCCACACCCAAACCATCATGCGGTCCCGGTGACGTACTCATGCGCACACGCCCCATGCGCTGCGAACGATAAATGCCCGGGGTGCCATGCTCTTCGAGCCAAAGGCCCCAAGTGCTGTTGGCGAAAATCATCAGTTCAGCAACCAGCAGATCGAGCGGCGCGCCGCGGCGGCGGCCTTTGACGTGAATAACCGCATCCTCGCCTTCGCCCTCAAGCGCAAAATACCAATCCACGCGTCCCGTCGGTTCGGGACGTCCGCGCACCTCCTCTCGGCCGTGCTGCAGACGTTTGGCAAAATGCCACAGCCAAGCGATTTCGTGCGCGTACGGGATGGTGAGCGCATCGGCCGCAATCGCTTCCTCGGTGACCAGATCATCGATTTTGTCGTAGCGCAGATTTGCCTTCAGTGTGATCCGCTCCAGACGTGTCTCAGTGCGCTCGACGGCAAATGTATCGTCCTTTACCCACACATAAAGTGAAATGCAGGGTACGAGGTGCCCTTCATCGAGCGACGAAGCTTTAATCCAGTTTTCCGGCAGCATCGTCGTCTTCAGACCCGGGGCATAAACCGTGCTCATGCGCGTCTTGGCTACCGTGTCGAGCGGCGAATCCTTCTGGATCATCAGCGCCGGTGCGGCAATGTGGATGCCTACGCGGGTGATGCCGCCCTCGAGATGCTCGATGCTCGCCGCATCGTCAACTTCCGTCGTCGTTGAATCGTCAATCGAGAAGGCGTCAACGTCGGCAATGGGGAGCTCCTCCCACGTGTCAGCCGGGGGCTCCGGGAGGCCGGCAGGGAAACCGCGGCCATGCGGGAAATTCGCCGTATAGAAGCTGTCAACATGCCAGCGCCAAGGCGAAGCAATGCCGCCCAATGCGAGCATCAGACGCAGCGGCGTCTGCCGCGTTTCCGCAGCAGCATCCGAGAGCGCCTTCCATTCGATTCCGTTCTTATCGGGCGAAAGCAGAAGCGTCAGGGCCTGACGGCCGATCGCCTCAGGGAGCTTCCCTTCAACCATTTCAGCCGTCCAGACCTTCTTTTGCTCTTCCATGCGGCGCTTGCGCTCAAGCGCTTCCAGCGCTTTGGAGAGGATTTCCGCCGGCGCTTTGCGGTAAACGCCTCGGCCTTTGCGGTAGAAGTAAACCGGATTGGCATGCAGTACCGTCAGCAGTGCCGCGAGCTCTACGGGCGAAGGCTTCTCACCCCAGTATTCCTGGGCGAGATCCTTAAAGGAAAATTCCTCTGCCGGCGCGGCTTCCCAGAGAAAAGCCGGATCAAGCTCTGCAGCAGCCTCCGGAATACGCGCGATAAGTTCTGAAGCGCTCGGTGTCTCAAAGGGAAAAAAGACATGAGAGGCCTTGATTTTGCTCCGCCGCCCCGTAGTCAGCTCTACCTGATAGGCGCTCCCAGCCTGCGAAAGCACTGTTCCCGCCTTGAAGGCTCCGTCGTCTTCGAAATATAGATACATCGCGTTCTGCTTCAACTGCGTTCGCGCAAAGCGCGAACTGTCCGATGGTTGTTCGGTGTTTTCCTCAAGGCCGCTATTTTGCACTATCGCGCGTCGAATGCAGGCACAATCTTGCGCCGCATAAAAAATCCGCGTACGGCGGGCAAGCACTCAGCAAAGCGCTGCATTCGATGATCATCCTCGGTGGAAAGCACTTTGGGTGAGTCGCGCAGCGCTCGATCCGCAATATGCCAGTCAAGCGTTTCGTCTGCCGTTGAAAGCAGCACCAACGCATCAGCGGGATCCAGCGGTGCTGCCGGCATTTCGGCAGCAAGTTCGCGAAATTCGTCGGCAAACCCAGGCTTCACCATAATCGTTCGATTGGTGCCAAAAATAGTTTGAAGTCCCACTTGCTGCGGCACAAAATCCCAAGGCATCAGGCAGGGGTTGACGACCGCCGTCGGACAGCCGTATGCCCGCGCCGCACGAAGTGCGTAAAAGCCGCCCAGACTTGACCCCACCAGAAGCGTGCACCGTCGTGCTTGGGCTGAAAGCGGCGAGAGCAGACTGCCTACGAGCGCATCGGCTTCCCGCGGCGAAAGGTTCAGATCCGGCGCAGAAAAATCGGCATTCCATTCTGCTGCGGCCGCAGCGAGCTCGCGGCCTTTTGCCGAAGCCGGAGAGGAACGAAAGCCGTGCAGGTAAACGACACGGTCAACAGCGGATCGCTCCATGTTTAAGCTCCCGCACGGGACTCAGCCTTGGCCTTGAGTCCGGCTAAGAGCTTCCCATGAATGCCGCCGAACCCCCCGTTGCTCATGCAGAGGATAACGTCACCCGGGCGAGCAGCATTCACGACCTGCGTCACCAAAGCATCAAAGTCGTGCGTTGCCCAAGCGTGACTGCCCAGAGCCTTCAGAGCCTCTTCGGGCGACCAGGCAACGCCCGGGCCGGCATAACAAAAGACCGCATCGGCATCAGCCAGTGCGCCGGCCAGCCGATCCTTCATCGTGCCGAGCTTCATCGTATTGCTGCGCGGTTCAAGCACCGCCAGCAGCCGACGTCCCGGCCAGCGGCCGCGCACGCCGTCGATCGTTTCATGAATGGCCGTGGGGTGATGCGCAAAATCGTCAATGACGAGGCACCCGTCGGCTTCGCCTTTCACTTCCTGCCGACGATGAACGCCGGGGAAACTTTCGAGCGCCTTCAGAGCTGCCTGAGGAAGGACGCCCGCCGCACGCGCAGCGGCAACCGCTGCCAGAGCATTGAGCTCGTTGTAGCGTCCAGGCATATGAATCTTTACCGCACCGAAGACCTCTGCGCCGAGCGATGCCGAACCGTCTTCGGCAAGCGTCCATCCGTCCGGCGTGCCAAAGGGCGTGTCAAATCGCTCAAGCTTTGACCAACAGCCGCGTGCCAACACACGGTCCAGCGCCGGCGCTTTGGCATTGGCGATGATGGTTCCTTCCGAAGGCATCGTCCGCACAAGATGGTGAAACTGTGTTTCTATGGCCTGGAGATTTTCAAAAATATCCGCGTGGTCGTACTCTAGATTATTCAAAATCGCGATGCGCGGACGATAGTGGACAAACTTACTGCGCTTATCGAAAAACGCGGTGTCATATTCGTCAGCTTCAATCACAAAAGGCGCCTGAGGATCGCCCAAAGCAGCCGACTGCTCCCCCCAACAAGGGACGCCGCCGATCAGAAATCCAGGATGGAGTCCAGCTTCGCGCAGGATCCAAGTGAGCATGGAAGTAGTGGTCGTCTTGCCGTGCGTTCCTGCAACAGCAAGCACCGTCCGAGCCTTCTTTCCGGTAAGAATGTTTTCACTCAGCCATTGCGGGCCCGAAGTATAAGGAAGGCCGGCATTGAGAATGGCCTCCAAAAGCGGATTGCCGCGGGAGACGGCATTGCCGATCACCCAAAGATCAGGAGCGACAGCAAGCTGCTCGGCACCGTACCCTTCAGTGATGGTTATACCGTTGGCGCGCAGCGCATCGCTCATCGGGGGATAGACGTTTTTGTCACACCCGGTCACCTGGTGGCCGGCTTCGCGGGCGATCTGAGCGATGCCGCCCATGAAAGTGCCGCAGATGCCGAGAATATGGATATGCATCGAAAGATTCCTCGCATTGGGTAGGAGCCCCAGGAGCGCATCGCGGCGCTTGGGATTTCATTGACCGAAATTGTCGCAAAACTGCTGACATCTCGGCCGCTCTAGAATTCTTCAGATGCATTTTTCTTCTCTGGGAGGCGCAGCATGCGCGAGTACACACGACAGGAACAAGAAGCCGCCGCCGTCGCCGCCAAGCTGATCGCCGCCGAAGGCCGCACTTGGGCACGCGCCTTTCGCGATGCCCAGCGCTCGGTGGGGATCCGCCCCGACCCCAATCTCACTGCGAGTGAGATTCGCCGGTGGTTTGCACTCTTTGCGCCTCATGAACATCAGGCGCTGCTCGCGGCCAAACGGCATGCTGCACTCCACGTTATGCGCAGCGTCCCGGAACTCAACTGCCGCCTGATCGGCGTTGTCCTGTCCGGCGCGGCTGTCGAGACTTCCCCGGCAGAACTTGTCGCCATCGGCACGGGTGAAAAAGAAGCCTTTCTTGCGCTGCTCAATGCCGGGTTTTTGCCCGAACCGCTCGATGCTCCCTACCCCACCGCCTTTGCCCGCCGCGTCGGCGAAAAATGTTTGGACTCTCTGCTGCTTGACGTGCGCGGCGAACCCGTTCTTGTGCGAATCGTTCCCGAGCACACGCCGCTCCCTGCACTCACCCGGCCCGACGAATTTCAAGCCGAGTGGGAAGCGGCCGGGGCACTCCCTTCGGATGCACTCGCCCAAGTTCTCTCAGACACCCCCTAAACCGCAGCCATAACCAGCATCATCCGTCTGCCGTATTGGGCTACCCCGTTGAGGGCATACCGAGGGCATCGGCTGCTCTCTACACTCTGCAGTTTATTTGCAATGGCCTTCAGAGCGTCGTTTTATGCCGATACTTAGGGAATACCCTAGTGTTGAAGCAGATTTTCTTTGACAAGAAATAGGCAGAATGCGCAAAATTGCGCTGAGTTATCTGCTTTTCAGTGCTCTTTTAAAGAAAATGACGCTCCTAAGCAGCCTTTGCGGCTCTCTGTGCCGTCCGCGCCGTGCGGCTCCCCTGCACCTGCGGCCCAGACGTCAGGAGCCCACTTTGACACATTCATTGCTGAAACAAAATGGACCTTCGCAAACTCAAGACATTGATCGACCTCGTGAGCGAAAGCGGCGTTGCCGAACTTGAAATCACGGAAGGCGAAGACCACGTTCGCATCGTCAACCGCCCGACCGTTTCTGCAGCCCCCGTCGTGCAAGCGCCCGCTGCGGTAACCGTTGCGGCCGTGCCGCAGGCAGTGCCTGCTCCGGCAGCCGCACCCGCGGCGGCCCCGGCTCCCGCTCAGGATGCTGCTCAGGCCGCCCTGCCAACCATCACGAGCCCGATGGTGGGCACTTTTTACCGTGCGCCGTCGCCCGGCGCAGCGCCTTTCATTGAGGTGGGCGACACCGTGAAGAAAGGGCAGGTGATCGGCATTATCGAAGCCATGAAGCTCCTCAACGAAGTTGAAGCTGACAAGGACGGCGTCGTTCAGGCCTTTGCCGCGGAAAACGGCCAGCCCGTCGAATACGGTCAGCCGCTCGTCATTCTTGGTTGAGCCCAACTCAGGAACCTTCATGTTCGGAAAAGTCCTCATCGCCAACCGAGGCGAAATTGCACTGCGCATTCAGCGCGCCTGCCGCGAACTCGGCATTAAAACAGTGGTCGTGCATTCCACGGCGGACGCCGATGCTAAGTACGTGCGTCTGGCCGATGAAAGCGTGTGCATTGGGCCTGCCGCCTCGTCTCACTCCTACCTCAATATTCCAGCCATCATTTCAGCTGCGGAAGTAACGGATGCTGAAGCGATTCACCCGGGCTACGGCTTCCTTTCGGAAAATGCCGATTTTGCCGAACAGGTGGAAAGCTCGGGCTTCGCCTTCATTGGGCCGCGCCCCGAGAGCATCCGTCTGATGGGCGACAAAGTGAGCGCCAAGCAGGCCATGCGCGACGCGGGCGTCCCTTGCGTGCCCGGCTCTGACGGAGCACTCTCCGAAGACCCGCAGGAAATCATCCAGACAGCCCGTAAGATCGGCTACCCGATTATCATCAAAGCTTCCGGCGGCGGCGGCGGCCGCGGCATGCGTGTGGTACGCACCGAAGCGGCGCTCCTCACGTCTGTCAATATGACCCGTGAAGAAGCGCGCGTTGCCTTTGGCAATCCGACCGTCTACATGGAGAAGTTCCTCGAGAACCCGCGGCACATTGAAATTCAGGTGCTCTCCGACAACTTCCAGAATGCGGTGTATTTGGGCGAGCGTGACTGCTCGATGCAGCGCCGCAATCAGAAAGTCATTGAAGAGGCCCCGGCTTTCGGCATTCCGCGCCGAGCCATTGAGAAGCTTGGCAGCCGCTGCGTGGAAGCGTGCCGCCGAATCGGCTACCGCGGTGCCGGCACGTTCGAATTCCTCTACGAAAACGGTGAGTTCTACTTCATTGAAATGAACACCCGCGTACAGGTCGAGCATCCGGTGACAGAATTCATCACCGGGGTTGATATCGTGGCCGAACAGATCCGCATCGCGGCCGGCGAGCGTCTTTCCTTCAAGCAGCGCGATATCGAAATCCGCGGTCATGCCATTGAATGCCGCATCAATGCAGAGGATCCCTTCACCTTTGTGCCTTGTCCGGGCAAAGTGACTGCTTGGCATCTGCCGGGCGGCCCCGGCATCCGCATCGATTCGCACGTCTTTGCGGGCTATACGGTTCCGCCCTATTACGACAGTATGATCGGCAAGCTCATCGCCTACGGTGATACACGCGAACAGGCACTTGCACGCATGCGCGTAGCGCTTACTGAATTCGCCTGCGAAGGCATCAAGACCAACGTCAAACTCCATCGCCTGCTTCTCTCTGACGAGCGGTTCGCACGCGGCGGCACGAGCATTCACTACCTTGAGGAAAAGCTCCATTCGCATTCATCCTCGGGGGTGAACTAATCAAGCTCCTCCCAACGGCTACAATCCACAGGAAGCGGAACTCAAAAACGGAGTCCCGCTTCTTCTTTTTTCTCTACCTTTTCCTTTTTGCCGCCACCATGCGTGAATACCGAATCCTCGCCGACGAACGCAGTGCTGAAGATCTAAGCGATCTCTTCCTCGAAAAGGGAGCGCTTGCTGCCTCTCTTGAAGATGCCGATGCCGACAGTACCGACGAAGCACCGCTTTACGGCGAACCGGGATTGGAACCCGAAACCTGCGCCTGGCCGCGTTCCATCATCTCGGTACTCACCGCCGACGACTGTCACTTCAAAAACCTGCTTGATGATTGCGTCAAAGAACTGGACTGCGAAGCGCCAGAATTGCTTTCGGTGAGCGACGTTGAAGATCAGGACTGGGTACGCATCACGCAGGCGCAGTTCCAGCCTTCGCATGTCTCGCCCCGGCTCTGGATTGTGCCGTCATGGAGTGAACCCCCTGTGGCCGACGCCCTGAATGTTCGCCTGGATCCGGGCGTAGCCTTCGGCACGGGTTCTCATCCCACTACGCGCTTATGCCTCAATTGGCTTGACGAAAACATCAAGTCCGCCGATCGCGTTCTTGATTACGGGTGCGGCACCGGCATTCTGGCCATCGGAGCCAAGAAGCTCGGTGCGGCTGAAGTCTGCGGCACCGACATTGACCCTCAGGCCGTTGAGGCGGCCCGCGACAACGCCATTCGAAATGATGTCGAAGCTCAGTTCTGGCTGCCGGCCGACATGCCTGAGGGCACATTCTCAATCGTGGTCGCCAACATTCTGGCCAATCCGCTGAAGCTTTTGGCGCCTGCGCTGCTCGGCCGCGTAGCGGCGCACGGCGCATTGGTGCTCTCAGGGGTGCTTGCCCGTCAAGCCGACGAAGTGATCGCCGTCTATAAGGCCGCCGATCCGACGCTTGTACTCTCGGTCTGGCGTGAAGAGGACGGCTGGGTGTGCCTGGCCGGCCGCCGCGCCTGATGTTTCGTATTCCACAACAATCTGCCCAAAGGACTGATCACCATGGCCCGCATTATTCGCTGTCCCAGCTGCGGGGCGCTCTGGCGCCTTGAGGGAGCTGCTGAAGAAAATTATCTCTGCAGCGCCTGCGGCCGCGAATTCTCCGCCGCTTCAGCGCAAACCGTAGAGGTCGACGACCAAGCGCTTGACGCCGCTCTTGCAGAATTGAAGGCGAAAAAGTCTGAGGCCGCGCAGGCAGCTCCTCGGCAGCCGATGACTGAACCGCGCTTTGCTACCAAAGTCGCCCAGGAGCTCAATACCCCGACAACGGCTGAAAAAAACGAACCGCCCGCACAATTTGATGAAAAAGAAGCTGGCCGAGGCGCTCCGATGCCGGCCATCTACCGCACGAAGAAGTCTGGCTTAGGGAGCTTCCTCCTCTTTGTCTGCATTCTGCTCTGTGCTGCGGTCGGCGCCGCCTGTGCATTCCTGATGATGCATCAGTTTGTGCTCTCTCAGGCCCCCTACGTTCGCCCTGTCTATGAAAAGGTCTGCCGCAGTCTCCCATGTCCGGGCTTTGTCTGGACAGATGCTTCGGCCTTCAAGGCAAAGGCAACGCTTGCGCCTGATGAGACTTTGGGGCTGGCCAAGCCCACGGCAGTTGTTGAACTCACCAATACGTCCGAGTACCCGCAGATGCTTCCCGTGATCGAACTCAAGTATCTTGATCCGGCGGGCAGCACGCTCCTGCAGCGCGTATTGGAACCTGCCGACTACGGCTTCCCGCAAAAACCGGCCGTACTGCCGGCTGGTGAATCGCTTACCGCTCAAATCAAGATGGAAGGAACGCTCTCCTTTGCCGCCACGGCTGCACAGGTTAAACCTGTTGTAGATGCCGGCCGCTAAGACGAGCCTCACCTGCCGCCAGCCCGAAGCGTTCGCCAGAAGCTTCGGGCTTTTTCTTAAATTTCGGCTTCAAACCCCAAAAAACCAACCCCATGAGTGTTCTCATCACCGGCTCCATCGCCTACGACGCAGTCTTCTCCTTCGCCGGAGCCTTCGGCGAGCAAATAACGCGCCCTGTTGAGCCAGGGTTCAACACCACATTTCTCACACGCGCCATGCGCCGAGATTTCGGCGGCTGTGCCGGCAACATCGCCGTCGCCATGAAGCGCATGGGCGGTGAACCGCTGATTTGGGGCGCTGTCGGCCGCGACGGCGGCGATTACCTTGAGCATTTCGGCAGAGAAGGCATTCGCACCGACGGCATCGGTGTTTTCAGTAATGCTTATACCGCACAGTGTCTGATCATCACGGATCACACGGGAGCTCAAATTGCAGCCTTTCATCCCGGAGCGGCTGAGCGTACGCCGGAGGTCCGCTGGCCCACAGATGCGGATGGAAAAGAAGCACAGCCCGCCATCGCGATCCTTTCGCCCGGCGGACGCGAAACGACGCTTTTTGCAGCTCAAGCCTGCAGGGCTCGCGAAATACCCTATTTCTTCGACGTCGGTCAGGAGCTTCCGCTCTTTTCGGCTGAAGAACTCCTTGACCTTGCGCACCATGCCGTCGGGATCATCTATTCAGACTCTGAGGCAGAGGCTTTTGAGCAAAAAACCCAACAAAGTGATCCCGACCTCGCCGAGAGCGGACTCATCGTCGTCCGTACGCTCGGAAGCCGCGGTGCACGAGTCTGGCTCCCCGGCGAGCGTCATGCGGCTTTCGTGCCGACCGTGCCGATTCAAAAGGTTCGCAGCCCCGTCGGAGCGGGAGACGCCTTCCGCGGCGGCTTTCTTTATGCACTTGAGCGCGGTTTTTCACCCGTTGAAGCCGCGCAATGGGGGGCTGTAGCTGCCGGCCGAAAAGTGGCCGGCGCAGGCGCTCAGGACTACGAACTCACACCGCAGGCTGCTCAGCTCGATTTTGATCAATGGTTTGGGAAACAATCGCGAAAATAACGCGTTTGCTCACAAAATAATGAATCCTCGCGAGAACGGCACAATGACGATGAGCAGAAGATTCGTGATCAGAATCAGCACCAACGGCGAAAAATCAATGCCCCGGAACGTAGGCAGCACACGGCGGATGGGGCGCATAAACGGATCCAGAAGCACTGCGAGCGTATAAGTCATAGGACTCTCGCGATTCACCCAGGAAAGCACGGCCCAGATGATGGCGCCCCAAGAAATCATTTCAAGCGCCCAACGGGCCATCATTGCAAAGGGAGCAATGATGAGGCCAATCGGGGTCGCCGGCAGATGCCCGATCGTGCGATGCACCAAGACGGCCACAACTGCGACGGCCAGGGCGGAAAGCAGCGCCGACCAATGTACACCGCCCCTCGTGGGAACGACGCGGCTGATGGGGACGACCAGCCAATCGGTTATGCGGCGCACGAACTCACACAAGGGATGCCGGGGCGAAAGCGCCCAATAGTGCAGCCAAGCCCGCAAAAGCAGGATGGCCCCAAAGCAGCTGAAGATGATCCCAAGAATGTATTGCAGAAGATGGAGCATGAGCGGCCTCAAAAATATCTGCGCTCATTATGCCAACCTCATGCGTCTGCGTCTCGCCTCTCTTTACGTTTGAGGCGTTCCGGTTCGTTTCAGTTGGAGTGTTCCGCCATTCGGCGAGCGAGCGCTTCACGGTCGCAGTCGGTTTCATCAATGGCTAAAGCAACACCGGCCGGCAGCAGCTGCGCGGTACGGCCCCAATCAAAGAAAGGACCCGGATCACTTTTTCGTCCAGGCGCAATAAATTCGTGCCCTGTCACCCACTTCACCGGATGCCGACGGCAGATGGCCGGGAGAAGCTCGCCCAACGCTTGGTACTGTGCCGCTGCAAAAGGCACCTCACCGGTTCCTTCGAGTTCAATCCCGACCGAAAAATCATTGCAGGCGTTGCGTCCGCGGAAGTTTGAAAGTCCCGCGTGCCATGCCCGTTTCACCGTCGGAACATACTGAATCACCTCACCGTTGCGGCGAATAAAGAAATGGGTAGAAACGTGCAGCCCCTTGAGCGTTTTTAAGGGCTCCCAAGCAGGATCTTGAGGCCAATCTCGGCGATCGGGATCGAGCGTGCCCATAAAGAGCCGATCGACGGCGTCGCCGCCGAATGTTCCGGCAGGGAGCGAAATAAAGTGCAGCACAATCAGGTCTACCGGATCTCCGGCGGCACCCGACTTCGTCAACTGCGGCCGCTCATCCCAATACGGACTCGGGTGAAAGGACGACGAATAAAGAGGCGAAGAAGGGACGCCCTTCAGACGTCCCTCCTGCGTGATGAAAGTGTCTTCGCTCACGATTTGTCTGCATCTCGGCATTCGGCCGAACAGTATGACTTTCCGCCCCGATGCACAGCATCGCGCTTAGGGAAATACGTCCCGCAGTGTGCGCAGCGCTCCATCGGCTCTCCCACCGCAGCGGGCGTGCGCCCTTTTTGTGTGCGGCGAAGCTCCTCGAGTTCGTCGCGCTCTTTAATGGTGAGTTCAGACCGTCGGCGGCTGATTGACCAAGCCACCGCAATGACGATGAATATGCCGAGAAAGAAAAGAATGCGGCTCATCGAAAGGCCTCAAAACACTTCAAGAACGAAGCTGTAGACAAAATAGGCAACCGCAAAGACAACAAATCCCGCCCAGAAAAGACGCAGAGCCGTCTTGGCGCGCCAGCCCCAAACCGTACGGCCGAGGAGCAAAACACCGAACACCAGCCAAGAAATCCAGGTGAGGACTGCTTTGTGGTCGAAAAGGAAGTAGACGCCCTGAAGCTCCTTCGTGACGACCGCCCCCAGAATCAGCACCAGCGTCAGGCAGAAAAAACCCGTAGCAACAATGCGGAAAAAGACGCGCTCCATCACGACCAAGCCGGGGAGCGAATCGAGCAAGTCGTCATTGGCCGAAAGCCCCTTGGCTCGCAGACGCGTATTCTGCAGCATCATCAAAACAGCCTGCACAAAGGCAATCATCATGAAGCTGTAGGCGGCCAGCGCGAAGACAAGATGCCAGCGGAAGGCAAGCGTCCAGTCGGCGGCCGGCACCACTTGTCCCTGGAAGAAAACCGGAAAAAGAGCGCCAAAGGCTGCGGCAATCAGGATGATGCCGAAAAGGGCATGAATGCGGTGCACCCAAGATTCAATCAAGAGTGTCACGACCGCAAAGAAGAACATCACGGAGACGGCATACCCGAACCCGAAGTGCACGGCTTCGGCCGTGAACATCTCCTGTCCGACGGCATACCCGTGAAGAACGAGACCGAGAAGCACGGGCCAGCGCAGAAGGCTAGAAGCCTTGGCTTCCGCCCCCTTCTTCATCGCGCTCATGATGGCGATGCCGCTCACAAGGTAGAGGAGCGCAGCAAATCCGGTGGAGATGAGGAGAACTGACATTGGAAATGGACGCCCGAGACTGGCTTCTTCTTTGGAGAAACTATCCCGGCAACGGCTTTGGTTAAAATAATGGATTCACGTCCGCAGTCTGCAGCCGCACTTCTCTGTTGAAGCGATGCTTCAACGAGAAATCCGGCCGGCCATTTCCGCGGCCGTCGTGAATCTCATTGTATAGTCGCGCCTTCTTACTAGGTGCTGAACAACCCGAACCCGCTGCCTCTGGTCCGCATCGACGGACGCCCGCGCCAAGCCGGTTCCTCAGGCTCATAGCTCATGCTCGACAATCTCAGCCAGCGTCTCTCGAAAATCGTCAAGACCATGCGCGGCCAAGCGCGCCTCACGGAAGCCAACACCAAGGAGATGCTGCGCGAAGTGCGCCTTGCGCTTCTGGAAGCCGACGTTGCACTTCCCGTAGTGAAAGAGGTCCTCAGCCGCATCAAGGAAAAAGCGATGGGCGAGGAAGTGGTCGGGAATCTCAACCCCGGTCAGGCGCTCGTCGGTGTGGTGCAGCGCGAACTCACCGCTATCATCGGCGGCGACTTGACCCCTGAAGAGCGCAGCCTCAATTTCCGTGTGCAGCCTCCGGCAGTGATTCTGCTTGCCGGTCTGCAGGGCGCCGGCAAAACAACCACTGCCGGCAAACTCGCCCGCTGGCTGGTCCACGACGAAAAAAAGAAAGTACTTACCGTTTCCTGCGACGTGTACCGTCCGGCGGCTATTGATCAGCTCAAAGCCGTCACCGAACAGGCCGGCGCGGATTGGTTTCCCAGTCATACTGGCGAAAAGCCGCTTGACATCGCTGCCGCCGCAGTGAGCGAAGCTCGTCGTCGTTTTTATGATGTGCTGATCGTCGACACGGCCGGTCGTCTTGCCATCGACGAAGTGATGATGCAGGAAGTTGCCGACCTTAACACCTTCCTCAAGCCCGCCGAAACACTCTTCGTGATTGACGCGATGCTCGGTCAGGATGCGGTCAATACGGCCAAAGCTTTCAACGATCGGCTGCCGCTTACCGGCATTGTGCTCACCAAAGCCGATGGCGACAGCCGAGGCGGCGCATCGCTCTCGGTTCGCTATGTGACAGGCAAGCCGATCAAATTCATCGGTACGGGTGAAAAACTGGGCGGCTTTGAGCCATTTGATCCCGAAGCCATGGCTTCGCGCATTCTCGGCATGGGCGACATTGTCGGCCTAGTGAAGGACGTCACGAAGTCCATCGACATGGCCGAAGCGGCCAAGCTCGCTGAAAAAATCCGTACCGGGGACAAATTCGACTTGACGGACTTCCGAGCACAGCTTCAGCAGATGGCCGGCTTTGGGAGCTTCTCCTCGCTCATGGAAAAAATGCCCGCACAGCTTCAGCAAGCTGCGAGCAAAGTGAGCGACGAGGACGTGCAGAAGAATCTGCGCCGCACGCTGGGCATCATCGATTCGATGACGCTGCAGGAACGCCGCAAGCCTGAGCTCATTAAAGCGAGCCGCAAAAAACGCATCGCCGCCGGTGCGGGCGTACCTGTGCAGGAGGTCAACCGTCTGCTCAAACAGTTTGAACAGACGCAGGACATGATGAAGCGCATGAAGCGCGGCGGTCTCTCCAAGATGATGCGCATGCTCGGCGGCATGAAGCTTCCTGGCATGGGCGGCGGCTTTCCGGGCGGCTTCCCCCCGGGCGGTTTCCCCGGCATGCCTCGCTGATTCAACCGACTGAAGGTTTTGGCAACGCATGGCTGCCGCAGTGCGCATTCTCGGACTCGACCCCGGTCTCAATCACACCGGCTGGGGCATCATTGACACGACGGGCGCCAAATCCATTTGGGTTGCGTCGGGCGTCTTTGACATCCCCAAGGGTGAGACTGCAGCGAGATTGGCGCATATCGCCCGCGAAATCGAAGCGGTCATCAAGACACATCTGCCGACAGTTGCCGCCTGCGAGCGTGTGTTTGTGAATGTCAACCCTCAAAGCACATTGCTTCTTGGACACGCCCGAGGCGCTGCAATCTGCGCGGCCAGTCTCGCCGGTCTTGCGGTTGAAGAATTTACGCCAAGCGAAATCAAACAGGCCGTTACGGGATCGGGCAGCGCCGACAAAAAAATGATCCAAGCCATGGTGGAGCGGCTCCTTCCCATGCCGCATCATCCACGTACTGACGAGGCTGATGCTCTCGCCTGTGCACTTTGTCTGGCCAGTTCCTTAAAACTCCGGGCGCTGGAAAAGTCCGGCGGCACGAACCGAACCTACGCCACGGCAAGACGCGGCCTCGGCAGTTACGGCCGAGGGGCTCGAAGCGCCTGGACAGCCTTGGTTGAAAAAAAGGATCCTAAAAAATGATCGGACGACTGCACGGCAAACTGCTTGAAAAAAATCCGCCGCAGATTCTGATTGACGTCTCCGGCGTCGGCTACGAAGTCGACGTCCCAATGTCAACATTTTGCAATCTCCCGGAAGTCGGCGGAGAGCTCACGCTCCACACGCACTTCGTCGTACGTGAAGATGCTCAGCTTCTTTACGGCTTTGCCACACTCGCCGAACGCGCTGTGTTCCGTGCGCTCATCAAGATTTCTGGCGTAGGTCCGAAGATCGCGCTGGCACTCCTTTCGGGCATCACGGTCGATCAGCTTAAAGACGCTGTCGATCGGGGAGAGACCGGACTCCTTACCAAAGTCCCCGGCATCGGCAAAAAGACTGCAGAACGATTGGTGTTGGAGCTCAAAGGTAAGCTCGCAGGCACCGGCACAGCGACAGCGGCAGTGCCGACCTCTGGCGCACGTGCCGACGTTGCGGCCGCGCTCATCGCCTTGGGGTATTCCGAACGCGAAGCCGCTGCCGCGACGAAGAAGCTCCCCGAGGACTGCACGGTGAACGACGGCCTGCGTCTGGCACTCAAGTCACTCACGCATTAAGTCTTACCGGAGTAAGTGCACCGCGCCGCTGCGCTATGCTCATCCTCACGACAGCATTTTCATTTTCTCCAAGATGTCCGAAGACTCCTCCGACCGCCTGATTGCCGGCGGCTGCGCCAATCCCAATGAAGAGAACGTCGACCGCGCACTGCGGCCGACGCGGCTTGCCGACTATGTCGGGCAAAAAGCGGTGCGCGAACAGCTGCAGATCTTCATTGAAGCTGCGCGGCGCCGAGGCGATCCGCTCGACCATCTGCTCCTTTTCGGGCCGCCCGGTTTAGGCAAAACCACGCTCGCGCACATCGTCGCAGAGGAAATGGGCGTGAACCTGCGTCAAACCTCGGGCCCTGTACTGGAGCGCCCGGGGGACCTCGCTGCCATCCTGACGAATCTCGAAAAGAACGACGTGCTCTTCATCGATGAAATTCACCGGCTTTCGCCCGTCGTGGAAGAGATTCTTTACCCGGCGCTCGAGGACTATCAGATCGACATCATGATCGGTGAGGGTCCGGCAGCGCGCTCCATCAAGCTTGATCTGCCGCCCTTCACACTCATCGGCGCGACTACGCGAGCGGGTTCCCTAACCAACCCGCTGCGCGCCCGCTTTGGCATCGTCAATCAGCTCCAGTTCTACACCACGGAGGAGCTGATCACGATCGTGCGCCGTTCGGCCAGACTGCTCGGCGTCTCCATCGATCCCGAAGGCGCAGCAGAAATTGCGAGCAGAAGCCGGGGCACGCCTCGCGTGGCCAACCGACTGCTGCGACGCGTACGCGACTATGCAGAAGTTCGCCACGACGGCACCATTACCCGGGAAGTTGCCTCCGCCGCATTAACCATGCTTGACGTAGACCCTGTCGGTCTCGATTTCATCGACCGGCGCTTTCTGCTCACCATCCTTGAAAAATTTTCCGGCGGGCCTGTCGGCATTGACAATCTGGCCGCCGCTATTGGTGAAGACCGAGACACGCTCGAGGACGTAGTGGAGCCCTACCTCATTCAGCAAGGATTCCTGCAGCGCACACCGCGCGGCCGCATGGCTGCGCACCGTGCCTGGGAGCATTTCAAGCTCACGCCGCCGGCGAATCAAGGCGGCGCAGTCATGCGCGACGCCACACTCTTTTAAGCAGCATCGCTCAAGCATGAGCTCCGTCAGACGTTTGCGTTTTTAATCGTCTGCGAAGCTTTGCTTCATCTGCTCCAAGGACAAGCGGTCCACAACGTTCCCCGCTATGCGGATGGTCTGGATTTTTGCTAAGCGTCTCTATCGCGTTTAAGGGCGATTGGAAGCTCTAAATCATCCTGCTTTTCTTGCGGCCGCGCGGCGTTTTTGCCTTGATGCACATTCCTTCGGCCAATAGTGACCTTTCGTCACATGATGGCTATCAAGAAGCATACGATCAAGAGCAAGGTAATCGCTAAATCCCCAATCGTTCCATCGATTGTCTGCTTCACAATTGTGAAGCAGATCTAAACCCATAAGCGCCACACTGCCGATGCATGGGTGAATCGCGCCATAACGAAAAAAACGCGAGATGCTCGCGCTGCTTAGCTTGGGAAATTCATCCCGGATGCTGGAAAGTTAGGGATCAGTTATCTGAGAGTATTGACGTCAACCTCTGACACGCGGTGGGCATTGTTCGCCAATTAAGAAAAAGCCTTCCCTCACTTTGAGAGCAAGAGAAGGCTACTTCTTGGAGAGAGAAGAAAATTAGTATTGGTCGAACATGCGCTGGATGTCAGCGTCGTTATCTGTCTCCGTCAGCGCCATCATTAGAAGGATGCGAGCCTTCTGCGGATTGTGCAGCATTGCACTTTGGAAGCCTTCGCGCGTGAACTTGCCTACAGGCGTGATCATGCCAGTCGGAACGCGCGAAGCAATCACTACCTTGATGCCTGCTTTCTTTGCTTCCTTCAAGGCCTCCATCACATCATCAGGAACATTCCCGTGACCAAGACCAGCACTTACGATGCCTTTAACGCCCATCTTGATCATGGAGCGAATGAGACTGCCGTCTTGGCCGAGTGAGGCGTAGTTGATTTCAACGCGTGGAAGCGCATTTAACTTCGAGATATCAAACTCACTATTGGTTGTATGGCGCTTCGTGTTGATGTTGAAGAAGAACGGCTTGTTGTTCTGCATGATGCCCAAGCATCCGGTATCCGGGCACTGGAATGTGGCAACGTTGGTCGTATTGGTTTTCGTCACGCCAAACGCCGACCCGATCTTGTCGTTCATGCTGACCATAACGCCCTTGCCCTTCGCTTCGGGCGAAGCCGCCAAGGCGACGGCATTGACAAGATTAAGCGGACCATCAGCGCTGAGACCTGTAGCGGGACGCATAGAGCCAACCAGTACAACGGGCTTGTCGCTTTTGACAACCAGATTTAAGAAATAGGCTGTTTCCTCAAGCGTATCGGTGCCGTGCGTGACGACAATGCCGTCCACGTCTTTCTTTGCCAGAAATTCATTGATTCGCTTTGCGAGCGTCAGTTCGTTAGCGACCGAAAGCTTAGAACTCCCGACGTTGAAGATCTGCTCGCCAGTGATGTTGGCGAAATTTTTGATTTCCGGTACGGCGTCCGTCAGAACTTCAATACCGACTGGTTTGTGGCCGGAACCAACACCATAATCCGTAAGCGAAAGCGAGCCGGAACCGCGGCTCGCGATCGTACCGCCGGTAGCTAGAATCGCAATATTGGGGAGCGACTTGACTTGTTCTGCCTTAACGGGCGCATCAGCCGCAACAGCAGGGAGAGCCGTAAGGCTGGCGCCTGCACCCAAAAGAATACTTGTCGCAAAGGCAATAGCGGTCTTCTTAATCATAGTTTCCTCCATTTGGGTGGATTACTGCGGCAGAATGACCTTGCCAACACCATTCTCAATTTCAATGGTTGTGCCGAGATCAGCAGAGAGCTGTTTCAGGTGCTCAAGCGTCTCTACACTCTGGGAAAGCTTGGGCGAGCCACGATGCGGACGCGGATTTTTCTGACCCAAGTCGATTGGATAAAGCTTCACTTCGGTGAGCTTCCCGTCTTCGATCGTCCATGAAGGCAGAACAGCGCGCCAGATTTCAGGGTTAACGACGTCGCCCTTCGTACCGTTCTTGCTGCGGAAATCCATATAAGCACCGACGTTCATTTCCTGCGGCAGGTTCTTGCCATCAAAAGCGTCATAGGGCTGGCGTGCGACAGTTTCAGCTTGAAAGATGAAGTTTCCAAGAGAGTAGAAGATTACGCCGCCCTTCCAGCATTCAATACCGCGAAGCTGATGCGGACCATGACCGATCACAACGCTCGCACCCGCGTCAATGCAGGCTTTGCTGAAGGTTTCAATGAATTCAGGTGACTTCATCGTGTCGCCGCCGCGCATTTCGTGATGGTGGACTGAGACGATGACAATGTCAGCCTGCCGGCGAGCTTCAGCAATTTCATCGAGTGTCCGCTTTAAATCCTTCTTGTTGGGCGCTGTTTCATTGCGTTCCGGGCCATCAGTGAGGACAAAATTCATGCTGCCGAGCGGCAGTGTGCCTTCAGGGAACGGCAGACGGTAGCCGCGGGAAATTAGATTGAACGTGCGGGCATTGATCTCCGTGATGTCGGAAAGCTCCTTTGCCATATCGAAGTGCTTTTGATTCACATGATGGACAGTACGGAAACGAAGCGGATTCAAACCCGGACGTCCCTTCATGGTGAAACCTTGTCCGCCAGCGGCAGCAGCCGGATCAAGCGTAGACGTAATGCCGATCATGGCAACGCGGGCATGCTTAGTTTCGAGGTATGCCGCGCCAGAGGCTTCCTGAAGCGTCATGCCGGTGCCAGCAAAAATCATGCCGCGCTCTTTGAGATGCTTGATTGTGGCAACAATCCCGCCCTGTCCAAAGTCGCCGGAGTGATTGTTCGCCGTATTAAAGAGATTGAAACCATAGCGGTTCATATCGTTGAGGAGAACAGGGTCGCTCATTGCCCACGTACCGCCCGATGTCGCCGCCGGGGCGCCTTCTTGGTCATGAAAAGTAGATTCAAGGTTGGCAAAGCGAACATCATGAGCCTCAATCAAGCACTTCAGTTCGTCGAAACCTTCATAGCCATCATTTGGAATGCGGCGGGTAATGAAGCTGTCGCCCGACGCAATGAATGTCGTCTTCATAGGAAATCTCCCTTTTTTTGGTTCTCCAAGCTGCAAGCTCGAGCCCCGTGCGCTTCCACCGCCTGGAGAGAGAAGAAGCGCACGGAACCCTGAAACTTAGCCTCTTGTGCCCTTAGCTTTTTCATAGGTGCGGTGAATGATTTCTGCAGCCACTTGGCCACCCTTGAAGAGATCAGTCATATAGATCTGTTCGGCATTGGTGTGGTTCTTGCTGTAGCCCAAGGCAAGACCAATCGCCTGGATGCCGTTCCAGTTGAAGTGATTGCCGTCCATTCCGCCACCGCCGCGTTCACACCAACCTTCAACTCCCACAGTCTTCAATGCGTCCATTGCTGTCGAAACGATTTCAGACTGCAGATCGACAAAGAACGTGTGGTAAAGCGTCTTGATATTCACGTCGATCGGGGTGTTCCAGCGCTTCGCCGTCTCGGCGAAAGTCGCCTTGAAACCTTCGAGATACTTTTCAAGCGCGGTATCGTCGGTGCTTCGAGCCTCAGCTGTCATTTCACAGAGATCCGGAACAACATTGGTACCGGTTCCTCCCTTGATGACGCCAATATTCGAAACTACCGTGGGCGTGATGCGGCCTTCCTGAAGATGCATAATCGCGTCTGCAGCAACACGGATGGCAGAGAGTCCCTTCTCTGGCTCATTACCGGCATGGGCCTTGATGCCGTGAACCTTGATCTCGATCTTGCACTTGGTCGGCGCTTGATTGATGATGCGGCCTATGCGGCCAGGCGCGTCAAAGACGAAAGCCTGCTTGCTTTTAAGCTTAGAAAAGTCAAGCTGACCAGAGCCTTGAACGCCGATCTCTTCACAGACCGAGAAAACCACTTCTACGGGGCCGTGAGGCTTTCCGCTTTCTTTGACACGACGAAGTCCGTCCAGAACGGCACATAGGCCAGACACATCGTCGGCAGCAAGAATTGATGTTCCGTCACTCTTAATCAAGTCCTCAGCTTCATTCACAACAGGATGAATGGCCCCGGGATTCCTCACGCGGTCCAAATGGGCAGAGAGAAGAATTGAAGGCACATCCGGGGCACCGGCAAGGCGACCAATCAAATTGCCAGTATTGCCGCCAAGCTTTTCACCTGCGTTGTCTTCTTCAACTGTCAGCCCGAGATCAAGGAGCTTCTGCTTGACGACGTGGGCAATTTTGCGTTCGTCCCGGCTCTGGACTGGGATTTGGACAAGTTCCAAAAATTCCTTAAGCATGGATGCTTCAGACATAACGTTCTCCTTTTCTTTTGTGGATTAGAAGACGTAGAGCATCAGCGTCACGAAGATGAGTGCGCCAGACATCGGGATGATCTGGAACTTCGCCACCGTCATCGGCGAAACCTTCGCGATCCCGGCGCAGATAATCATGGCACCGGCTACAGGCGAGATTGAACGACCAATACCACCCGAGAGCACCGTCATGGCACCCATATTCATAATGTCAAGGCCAAATTGCGGAGCATGCGCGCTCACAGCATTGTTGAAGGCGATCGAAGCTGCTTCGCCTGAACCGCAGAGCACAGCGATGACAAACGGACCAACAATCGAAGCACCCTTTGCAATGACAGGCGACGAACTCATAAACTCGATCAGGGCCTGGATCAGACCTACGCTCTTCATGCCGGCCACGAAGATATTGGCCGCAACGATGATGCCGAAGATGTTCCCGAAGCTGTCACCCATGCCCTTGAAAAAGGTCTTGACGAACGTGCCAGGATTCGGACGAACGGCAATCAATGCCACAACTGCACCGATGATCATGGCGTGTGAGACCGGCATCTTGAGCGCCGACACGATGCCGAAGTTTCCAAGGAGCAAAATGATGAGCGGGAGAAGTGGAATGATGGAATAGAGGTAGTTAATCTTGAAATCGGGCGGGATACCTTCGCCGTCAGCTTCTAGCTTCACTTCATCAGGACGCCAGCCACGCTTCTTCATATAGAAGGCTATCAAGACCATCAGTGCGGACGAAATCACTACCGAGCCCAGAATCGGACCTGCAACCATCTGGACGAATTCGATTGAGGGACGCTGTGCAAGATCGGCGACGATCGTCGGATGCACGTGGCCCGGATTCAAATTACCGCCATAGAGGCCGGCCATCACAGCCGCGGCCGCGAGCGGTGCAGGAACACCTGCGGAAAGAAGCAGCGGAATGAAGATCGTGCCCACAGCGGCGGAAGTACCGGCCGCAGACGGGATAGCGCTATTCACGATGGTCGTCGCGAGCGATACGCCAATGATGACAAACGGGCCGGCCTTCTTCAGCAGCTTCAGGAAGACAGCAATCAAATGGGTATGAAGACCTGTCATCTTGACCACAGCTGCAAAACCCATCGAAGCGATGATGACTTCAAAGACATTCGCCTGCTTCATCGACTTCGAGAAGGACACGAGGGGTGCAAGCGGGTCGCCTGCCATGCAAGCGAGAATCAAGCCGCCTGCGATAAGCACCAGTCGGGTCTCGTACTTTTTAACGAGCGCCCAGCACATCGCCAGAATGACGACCGCCGAGAGGATCATTGTCATGGTTGTCTCCTTTTTTCCTGCTAGAGGTAGTCTTAGGAATCCAGATGGAATTAATGCCAAACGGCTCTCATACGCTCGCGAACCATTGCGGATGCTTGACGCAGTGGCGCATGCAGACGTCGTTCTGGAAGCTTTTCGGCTTTGGCAAACCGAATGCCTTTCAAGATAGCTGCACGAGCCTTTTTCACATCGTCAGTTGCGGGTAGATCAGGATCGGAAATGTCAAGAAGCTCACTCAAAATCCCGAGCTGCGAGAAATGTCTTACGTCATATGCCATAGGCGGAATCTCGGATGCGAAATGATCTAGTGCTTCAACGGTTCTTAGCGTGATGCGGGCAGCTGATTCCCTGCTCATCGCATGAACCATAACTTCCGGATCGTTGAGTGCAATCAGGTAGTCGGCTTGGTAGCCAAAAGCAAGAAATGCACCCGACATCGCCTTGCCGACAATGAAACCCACAACAGGATGTCCGACTTCGCGCGCTTTAATGAAAGCGGCAGAAGATGCTGCAAGCGCCTGGTGAATGCCGAACGCTTCTTCCCGCCTGCCATAGGCCTGACTCGCAACATCAATGACGAGCACAAGCGGCGTCTTTTCTTCTTGGCTGGACTCGGCTTGGACGAAATCCAAAACGGACTTCGCAACAGCCCAACCTTCGAGAAGACCTACTTCACCTTTCCGAGCGCGTGGATAACGATTCTTAGGATCCGGAAGTACGGCCATGAAGCGAACAGCCCTACCATCGATTTCGCCGTCAGCCGCGGCAACGCTCGGGATCAACTCCCCCAAAAGCTTGGCCTCCGGATCGAGCGCCTTGAGCCAAACAGCACCCCTGCTCGCAGCCGCGAGGCTCTTCGTCGTTTCAACGCGATTCATTTGCGATCTCCTTGGGAGAAAAGGGCTTTGGTAATTTCGGGAAACACCTGCTGAGAAGCATCAAAACCGGCAAGTCTCGGAAGGTAGAAGCCCACACGGTCTGTGCGAAAAGATTCTGGGCTGCCTTGAGCAAAGCATTTGGCAATTGCCGTTCGAACGGCATCTACGTCATCGACTGCAAGCTCATCGGCAAATCCGGTCTCATAGCGGATTTCTCCGCCCGTCATCGACCAAATAAAAGGCTTATCTTTGGAGTCATATTCTGTGATGCCCGCCTCCTGCTCAATCACCTGCGGACCATTGAGGCCCAGACGAGCTTCTTTAGTCACGACCAAGTAGGAGCAAAGCCCTGCAGCAATCGACATGCCGCCGAAGCAACCGACCGTTCCCGTGATGAGGCCAACAACTGGCGTATGACGGCGCAGCTTGGCAATGGCTGAATGAATATCGGCAATGGCTGCCAGCCCAAGATTTGCTTCCTGAAGACGCACACCGCCCGTTTCGAGGCAAAGGATCACAAGAGGCGGATTCCCTGCCTCAGCGTCTTCGAGGGCAAGCTCAAGCATCGCCGCCATCTTGGCGCCTGACACTTCACCCATGCTTCCGCCCTGGAAAGCCCCTTCAATGGCAGCCACACAGCAAGCTTTACCGCCGAAAGTCCCCTTAGCAATCACCATGCCGTCATCGGCCTGTGGAACGATGTTCTGTTTTTCAAGCCACGGAGACTCAATGAAGTCAAACGGTCCCAAGAGCTCGCGGAAGCTTCCGCTGTCAAGAAGCGCCTTTGCGCGTTCACGAGCACGCAGTTCAATGAAGCTCTTTTTAATCAGCATGACTACGCCTCCTGTTCTTTTGCGGCTTCAATGGCCTGTTCAATCCGGATGCGTGCAACACCTGGCGTTGCGCCGAAGTCATGAATGACCATGATCCCGGCAGGCAAACCCTGCATCACCGACAAGCGTTCAAAAATGGCGCTCCATCGAGCTGCGCTGTTGTCCACAGATGAAGTGATCTTGACGGTGAGATCCCTCTTGTCACTCACACCGTCGTAGAGCACTTCCATGTCACCCGATGCAACCACGCCCATCTGGACTTGAGCGTCCTTGATCGGTTGGCCGGCCGGTATCTTTAATTCAAGCGATTCCATAAATTTCCCCAATGAGTGATTTCTTTCTTCGACCCAGAAAGCCAATAAGCGGTCCAAGAAAAGCGTCGCAGCGAGAAGATCGGCGGAGCCACCCGGTGAGAGCTTTTGTTCCTCCATTTGGCGGCACAGTGCCTCATATGCCGCACAGCCCTCAGGAAGGCCGACACCTCCAAGGTCGAGCACCTGTTTTGCACCGCTCTGTACTGCTTGGAGTCCAGCGAGTCCGCCGCGATGGGCGATGCAGGTATCCGGAAGGGTTGCCATGAGCGCAAGCAACGCATTGATCTGAGAAGCGGCTTCAGAGAGCCCAGCCTTGCGGGACTTCAGGAGCGCAGGGAGCGCAAATAAGCGGACATGCTCAAAACCGCTTTGCGCCTCTTCCCTGGCTCCAGGAAGTCCTAAGCGCTTTCGGACGACAAGACCGTGGCTTGTTGCGGGTGCCTCGAACCCCGGGTCCGGAATCGAAGCAATGTGGCCCGCAAGTGCTGCAACACGCTCTGCAGCTAGAGCGCTTCGCTCCTCAGCAAGCCCTGCTGCCACAGTCAACAGCCCTTGCGCATAAATTGCGCCACGGTGCGTATTAACGCCGCCCGTTGCCTTGAGCATTGCGACCTCCGCCGCACGCCCAATAGCGCCGACTGTCATTCGAAGTGCTGAGAGAGACTCCGGATTATTTCGATCGGCTTTCTTCGCTGCATCGGCCATTGCCTTGAAACTCGAGCTAATGGCGTCCACGGACGCATGCATCATCTCGATCGTCATGTCCGTATGTGACCCGGAACTGCGCCAATTAACAAGCCCCGGTTTTGGGAAGAGATTCGCCTCATCCTTCAAGCTTGCGGCTGCAAGGAGCGCCAGTTCTTCCGCCGTTGGAAGACGCTCAAGCGACTCATCAAAGCGAACGGCACGACACATGGCTACCAGCTCCGGAACTTCGCTGGAGGGTTGTAGAGACCGCCCGACCATTCGACGAGATCGGCAATACTCTTAGCGGCAAGAAGCGAACGATTTGCCTTTGCCGGATTGATCTCAAGGTCTTCCGGGCGAAGAAGCTTCTTTTCAAATCGCAACTTCTTCACTACTGCAGGATCTGCGGCCATGCCGATGTCAGTAATTCCCGCTACGGATGCCACAAGTGCTTTTCGCTCTTCCAAGGATTCTGCACGATAGAGGCACGCGATACCTTCTTCGGTCACAACGTGCGTCACATCGTCGCCGTAGATCATTACGGGCGCGAGCGGTAAACCAGCCTTCTGGGCAACTGGCACTGCATCGAGCGTTTCAACGAACGTAGGCTTCGGACCTGCCTGAAAGGTTTCCACCATTTGAACCACGAGCTTCTTGCCGCGAGCAACCGGATCGGGCTTCGGGATCATTTCAAGCCAGGCTTTCGTTGGGTGCCGACGGCCATGCGGGTCGTGCCCCATGTTGGGAGCTCCGCCGAAGCCAGCCAAGCGGCCGCGCGTAACGGTTGATGAATTGCCAAGCGGATCCATCTGGAGAGTTGAGCCCACGAACATGTCAACGGCGTATTGCCCTGCCATTTGGCAGAAAGCGCGGTTCGAACGCATGGAACCGTCCGGCCCCGTAAAGAACACGTCCGGGCGCGCAGCAATGTAGTCTTCCATCCCCAATTCACCGCCAAAGCAGTGAACACTTTTGACCCAACCCGATTCAATGGCGGGAATTAGCGTCGGATGCGGATTCAAACACCAATGACGGCATACCTTGCCTTTGATGCCGAGCTCTTCGCCGAATGTTGGAAGAAGCAATTCGACGGCAGCAGTGTTGAAGCCGATGCCGTGATTCAAAGATTCGACTTCGTGCGGTGCGTAGATCCCCTTCAAAGCCATCATGGCCATCAGGATGTGTGCGTCCTTGATCTGGCGCGGATCGCGCGTAAAGAGCGGTTCGATAAAGAACGGCCGGTCAGCCTTTACAACGTAATCCACCCAGGAACCAGGAATATCAACACGCTTTAGATCTTTCGGATCGTCAACAATCTCGTTTACCTGTGCGATCACGACACCGTCATGGAACGCGGCGGCCTCGAGAAGCGCTGGTGTATCTTCCGTGCTTGGACCCGTATAAAGGTTCCCTTCTCGGTCCGCCGCATATGCGGCAACGAGCACGACGTTCGGAATCAAATCAACGTAGAGCCGTGAGTAAAGCTCAACGTAGGTGTGAATCGCACCTATTTCGAGCTGGCCGTCTTCAAGGAGCTGCGCAATGCGCAAGCTTTGCGATCCCGCGTACGAAAAATCGAGGCGCTTGGCAATCCCTTTTTCGAAAAGATCCATGTGCTCTGGGAGGCTCACACTTGGCATGATCATATGCAAGTCGTGAATCCTTTCGGAATCAACATTCACAAGCGCACGCGAAAGAAAATCCGCCTGCTTCTGGTTGTTCCCTTCGAGCACAACACGGTCGCCCGGCATAACCAGAGTGTCGATTGCCATTCCGATTTTGTTCGTTGGGATCACCTTCCCAGATAAACCAAGCGCCTTCCTTGTTCCCTCGAGTCGGGAATGCTTTGCTCTTCGCCGGACATCCCACCGGCGAGTGCTTGAGCCTACTACCATAAGGCTTTCTCCTTAATTTCGACCTGCCGCAACTTGATGCGGTCGAAGCATTTGTCAGCACTAAGTTTGTTCACTTAAACCGATCGGATCAATCACATTTTCCGTACGTTCATTACTAATACCGAAATGGTTTGCTAAGTACTCCTTCTCTTATGCTTCCCCTTAAGGATTGCAAGTCCCTCTTCCTTATTGAAACTGAAGCGACATGGTCATTCGTCCTCACGATCTTCTATTCCTGACCGGTAAGGAGTCTTTACGAGACAGCCTTGCCCCTTTAATTGACGGCTTTTGGCAACCTGCCTCCATGCCCGTGGTTGTAAGGCGTGATGCGCACAATGCTGATTGGATACCGATTGGCCTTCGCGGTCCGAACCGACAGGACAGACAAGCAAATTGGGCGAAAAAAGGAGATGTGCTGCGTGTACTAACACCTGAAGATCTGGCGTCCAGCTCCATCCTCGAAAATGCGCCTTTACGGGATTGGCCTGCCGTTCAAACAGCCCTGAAGCTCCTGCTTCGCCCTGCTCCGGCCAAATGGGGGATCACGGGAAGCTGTGGGTTTTCGCTCGCATGGGGTTGCTCTGTCATGCGGGCGTCAAGCGATTTGGACTTGGTTGTGAATGCGTCCTTACCCTTGGACAAAGACGAAATGCGTGATTGGCTTCAAAGCTTCAGGAACCTCTTGGTGGGGATAGACGTTCAGATTTCAACGCCATCAGGCGGATTTGCACTTCGCGAATGGCTTCTGCGGGACGCCGTGCTTCTAAAAACCAATTCCGGTCCCGTACTGACTGATAAACCCTGGGGGGACTTGTCATGAGAGTCTTCTTTGCATTTCCGGGCCAGGGTACTCAACGTCCCGGCATACTTCACGGCTTAAACACTTTTGGGCTAAGCGTCCTTGAAGAAATGAGCAATGCCATCGGCTTGGATCTCCTGACGCTCGATTCTGCTGAAGCGTTCGAACGCACAGAAAACGTACAGCTCGCACTTCTCTGTGCGGGAATTGGGAAATGCCGAGAGCTAGAAGCCGCCGGTATTCAGCCTTCACTCGTTGCAGGACTCTCGATCGGAGCTTTCGGTGCTGCAGTCGCGGCTCACGCCTTGTCGCTTACAGATGCTGCTCGTTTGGTGCTACTTCGCGGCCGCTTGATGCAGGGTGCCTATCCTTCGGGATATGGCATGATGGCAATCGGCGGATTGAACCTCAATACAGCGGAAGACATAACGAATGCCGTTGACGACATCTATGTTTCCAATATCAACTCCGAACAGCAAATTGTTCTATCCGGACCATTATCGTCTTTGGACATTGCGGCAAAGCGTGCAAAGGACCGCGGCGCCCTTTACGCAAAGCGCATTCAAGTTACTGTCCCTTCCCACTGCCCGCTTCTCATGTGTCCAGCCAAGGTATTAATGGAAGCATTCCAAAAAGTTGAGGTCAAGCGCCCGAAAGTGCCTTATCTTTCCGTCAACTCGGGCCGTGTGATTTGGGACGCTACCAAGCTTGTAGACGATCTGGCCTTTAACATGGCTAGGCGCACCTCTTGGCTTGATGCCGCACAAGCCGCTAAAGAACGAGGCATCGATGTCCTTATTGAAATGCCGCCCGGCGGCATCCTCGGCTCACTGGCAAAAACAACTTTTGCGGACGGCCTCGTCATCTCGTCATCGACAACGCCCGCAGAAGAAATCATTGAGAGAATTGGAAGACTTCAATGAGGTAGCGGCAAAGGCAACGGCGTACCGAACCGGCTGCGGCCGTACATGCGAGCTTCTGCGGCAAGCGCAAGGAAATTGGCTTCGTGCTCATGCGTCTTTTTGAAGACAATCCCAATAGTCTGCCGGATTCGATAGGGTTCTGCCAACGTAATGAGTTTGACGGTTGACTCAAAGACCGGTTGCATCCGGCCTGGCAACAAGGCAAAACCGAGGCCCGCCTGAACGAAGCTCACCATTGAGAAAATATCGTTCACCTTCGCCACAATCTCCGGCGTCTTTCCAGTCTGCCGAAATGCATCAACAAAGCCGTCGAGCGTTGCAAAGCCTTCCTGCAGCGTGACCCATTTAGCAAAATGGAGATCCTTTAGATCTGCATCTTTCTTGCATCCCTTGTAGTCCGATGGCGCGGCCAAGAAAAGATCATCATCAAAGAGTTTGATGACAATGTTCTTTCGCTCGTCAATCTCCTCTCCGCTCGTCGCAATCACGATAGCGTCAAGCTTGTTCTCTTCAAGTTTCGCTAAAAGTGACTTGTTGCTTCCCATCACAAGCTCAAATTCAAGCTCTGGCCTACGGTACTTCATGCCGAGAATGAGGTTCGGCACGGTGCGGACCGAAAGCGAGTAAAGACTTCCGAGACGCATGCGCTTTTGTTCAAAACCGCCGACGCGCCTCGTCTCTTCCACGGCCTCGTGCATTCTCGCGATTAAATCTTGAGCATATTTTGCAAACTCTCTTGCGGTGGGCAACGGCTGAAGCTGTCGTCCTTTGCGTGTAAAAAGCGGACATTGAATCGTTTCTTCAAGCGTATGAAGCGCCCTATGGACGCTCACCGCCGCAGTTCCCAGGTCTTCTGCCGTCTTCGCAATATTTTCAGTACGCAAGAAAGCCAGAAACACTTCCAGCTTTCGCAATGAAAGTCGATCGTCGAACATACTTTTTTACCCGCGCCAGAGATCGGACTTTTCGGAAAGGGTCCAATCATCATTTTCAATACTTTAAAGCCCAGAACTAAAGAGAAAATCAAGCAAAAATCCCTGAAGCTTGCGCCGAACGCCACCTCGATAGTGACCGACGCTTACGGGCTCCACACGTCAATCTGTGCCGACCGACAGAATTGTATGGTCGCTAGAGCCTCGGCACACTCGCCAGCAGCCGCTTCGTATAAGCCGCCTTGGGGTGCGTCAGCACCGCTGCCGCAGCGCCTTCTTCAACGATTCGTCCGCCCTGCATAACCGCCACGCGGTGGGCAGCATGCTCCACCACGGCAAAGTTATGCGTGATGAGCAAATAAGCCAAACCGCGCTCGCGCTGCAGACTGCCGAGCAAATTGAGAATTTGCGCCTGTACGGAAACGTCCAAAGCGGAAGTCGGTTCATCGAGCACAATCACTTCAGGCTCAACCGAGAGTGCTCGGGCAATGGCAATGCGCTGACGCTGACCGCCCGAAAATTCATGCGGCAGACGCTCCAGACTTTCGGAATCGAGTCCAGTCTCCTTCAAAAGCGCCTGCATGCGGAGAAGTCGCTCTGCCGGTGTTAATTCCGGTCTGAGCGAAACGAGCGCCTCTTCCAAAATCTGCCCCACAGTCATGCGCGGATCAAGCGAAGAAAAGGGATCCTGAAAAACAATCTGTACCTTTCTTCTGAAAGCCGAGCTGCGAGGCCCTGCAACCGGCATTGAAATACCGCCGCAGCGCACAGTACCCTCTGCGAGCAGTCCGTTTCCTAAAAGCCCTAAAGCGGTCAAGGCGGCCGTCGTCTTGCCGCTTCCCGATTCACCGACAAGCGCAAGGGTCTCTGCGCGATGAAGCGCGAGCGTGCAGTCGGGCAAAATAGTGCGTCCGACCGCGCGGCCGACAAAAGCCGCGAGCGACTGCGTAAAACCTTTGGGTGCCGTACGCACTGCCGCATGTTGGAGTTCCAGCACGGGCTCTCGTTCGTCTATGGTCACAGCTTCGGGCGCAGCAAACGCCCTGCATTCGGCGACCGTCTTTTCGCCGGCGAAGATGCACCGCACAGTACCGAGCCCATCGCGCCGAGACTGAGGAGCAGGCGCATGTTCAAAGCACTTTGGCTTGGCCCGTGCACAGCGCGGCGCAAAAGCGCAGCCCTTAAGCGGCCCCCAAAGATTCGGCACCGAGCCCTCCACCGGCTGGAGCGGAGCACCGTCCGGCCGCGGCAGCGCACCCAGGAGCGCCTGCGCATAAGGATGCTCCGGATGGGCAAGAAATGCTTCTGTCGGCGCCATTTCGACAATTTCACCCGCATACATCAGTGCAACGCGATCAGCGATCCCTGGCAGCAGCGCAAGGTCATGAGTGATGAAAATGAGCGTCAAACCACGTTCGCGCTTCAAGTCATTGAGAAGCTCTAGAACCTGACGCGCTACAGTGACATCCAAAGCCGTGGTCGGCTCATCCGCCACCACCACTTTGGGATCTGCCGAGAGTGCCATGGCGATCATCGCGCGCTGCTTCAGACCGCCCGACAACTCATGCGGATAAGCGTCATAGGCTTCTTCCGGGCGAGGAATGCCGACTCGGCGCAGCCACTCAACGGCACGCGCTCTTGCCTCCGTGCGTCCGCACGTCGAATGCGTGCGGATCATTTCCGCCACCTGATCGCCCACCATCATCACGGGGTTAAAGCTCGTTGCCGGTTCCTGAAAAATCACGGCAATGCCTGCCCCGCGCACGCACTCCATTTCTTTCTCGGTGAGTGACAAGAGCTCTCGTCCCGCGAGCGTCACCGTCCCCGAAGGCACTTGAGCATCTTCGGGCAGCAGCCGCATCAGCGCCATCGCAGTAAGGCTTTTGCCGCAGCCCGATTCCCCTACAAGCGCCAGCGCTTCACCGCGGCGTACGGTGAAACTCACGTCGCGTACAGGGTGAAGTACGCCGCCCGAGAGCGGCAGATCTATCGTCAGGCGGTCGACCGATAAAAGCGACGGTTCACTTTGGATATTCATCAGCACCCCTCCATCAAGCGCGGCCACGGCCCGCGGCACGAGGATCAAAGGCATCTCGAACGGCAGAAGCAAAAATATTGGCCGAGAGCACCAGCGTCACAAGGAAGAGAAAGCTGGCGAGAAGATTCCACCAAATCATGGGAGAGCGCGAAAGTTCGCTGCGGGCTGAATTAATCATGGTGCCGAAGGAGTGCATGGTGGGATCCACCCCGACGCCGACATAAGAAAGCACGGCCTCATAGAGCACAATACCGGAAAAGTCGAGCACCGTAACGATCAGGACGATGTGCATCACATTGGGCAGAATATGGCGCCGCATCACCGCAAAGGGCTTCACGCCCAGGGCTTTAGCCGCTGACACGAAGTCGAGCGTGGAGAGTTTCATCGTTTCAGCCCGCAAAAGCCGCGCGAGCGTAGCCCAGCCAGTCATGCCGATGATGACCGCCAGCAGCATCAGCCGCAGATCCGCGCGTTCAAGACTGGTTTGATAGAGCTCTGGGTGCTTATCGAGGAACACCTGCACCATCAGTACGGATGCCGCGATGAGGAGCACGCTTGGAATAGAGGAAATCGTCGTATAAACATACTGAATGACATCGTCCACCCACCCGCGAAAATAGCCTGCGGCAATTCCGAGCGTCAGCGCAAACGGCAGCGTCGCGAGCGTTGCGAGCGAACCGATCACCACCGCCGTTCGAACACTTTTGACCGCTTCATAAAGCACGTCGTTGCCAACTGCATCCGTACCGAAAACATGCCAGTTGGGCCAAATCAGGATAAGCCAGACCATCAGCAGCCAAGCGACTGTAAAGACAAGCATGGCCGGTCTCCACGGGAAACGCCCGTCTCGGTTTCGCATCACCATGAGCGTCTGCGTGAAGGTCGCGTTTCGCCGGCGGGCTATCGCCAAAGCTGTGAAAATCCACGCGAGAAAGGCTGTAACACCGCCCGCGATTGCGGCAATCAGCGTTCCCTTCAACAATTCAAATGTCCTTGTACGGTGCCCAAAGAGTTTCCCCGCATTTTTGAGCGGCTGGAAATCACGTACGGCATGTCCGTCTTTAAAAACCGTCGTCTTGTCGAATTCGCGAAGCGCAAAAGGCATGGAATAGCTGCGCTCATCCCCTGCCGCTTTAAGGCGCTCCAGTATCACAACATCCAAAAGGGACTTCACCTCCGGAGAGTACGCCTGCACGGCACTTGCGGCGTCTGAGGCATCCGCCGGCGGCAGTGCGTCGCGCCAATGAATGGAGTCCATGAGCGCCGTCAGCAGAAAAATCGCCAGTACGGCAGCCGAGGCTGCTGCAGAAGGCCTCGCAAAAACCATGCGCCAGCGGCGAGCCAATTCCGGCGATCGGCGAACATGACGGACGGCCAATATGAGGAGGACGAAAAGCCCCCACGCAACAAAGTCAGTCGGAAGGAAAACAGGAAGCATGACGAATTGAGCGGTGTTCTGACGAGTCCTGAGAGAGCCTTGAGCGCATCAAGCGAGTCGGATGCGCGGATCCACCCGGGCATAAACAATATCGGTAGCAATCAAGCCGATGATGTAGGCGAAGGTGCCGAGAAAAACCATCGTGCGTACGACGGAAAAGTCCTGTGCCCCCAAAGCGTCGATCGTATAGCTCCCCAGCCCGGGAATGCCGAAGAAGCTTTCCATAATGAGGCTTCCCATAAAAAGCATTGGAATCACCGCTACCGACGAGGTGATGATGGGAAGCGCAGCATTTCGGAGCACATGACGCCGCAGTACTGCGCCTTCAGATAACCCCTTGGCGCGTGCCGTACGAACATAGTCGCGGCCGATTTCCTCGAGAAACATCGCTCGATAAAGGAGCGTATCGCTTCCCAAACGCGAAAAGAGCGCAATCAGCACCGGCAGCACCAGGAACGCCGTGCATCCCCAGCCATCCGCCCATCCTGAAATGGGGAAAAGCCGCATCAGCTTTGAAAAGAGCCACTGGCCCACAATGATGTAAAAGAGCGAGGAAATGGACATCAGAAAGACAGAGAGCCCAATGGCTGCCGCCTCCACCCTCGTTCGGCGAAAAAGCACCACCAAAAGCGACCAGGCTACCATCACGATGAGGCCGAGCAGAAAAGTCGGTACGGCGAGCGCCAGAGAGGGCCACATGCGGGTTGAAATTTCGTAGCCGATATCGCGGCCCGAGTCGCTGCGGCCGAAATCAAAGAAGAGGAGCGGCACGCTTCGCTCAAAGAAAACCGTGTCCGTTATTTTTTGCACACCCTCGGCCGCTGTGTTGATGAAGAGCGGTTTGTCGAGACCGCGCGCCGCTTTCCAAGCCTCAATGGCATCAGCCGTCACACGGCGGCCGCCCAAATTGAGCCGCGCCATGTCGTCGGGCGTATTGACGGCAAAAAAGAGCACGAACGTGATGAGGTTGACGCCAAGCAGAATCAAAATGCCGTAGACCACGCGGCGAAGCAAATAGTTGATCATCAGCGGCTCCTTCCATTCGACTGCAGCGGCCGCAGGCGCCTGGCCTGTCGGCGAGCGAGCACTGCAAGCGCTCCCCAAACGAGGAGTCCGATCCCAAGCGCAATAACAGCAAGCGGCCAAAGCACAGGACGATTCCATTCCCGAATTTTCGCCAGCCGAAGATCTGCATCAACGTCGTAGTACTGCAGCGCGTTCTGCACCAATCCGGAAGGCTTGGCATTTTCAACCCAGGACTGATAAGCCGCTGCGGCCGGCGGGAAATAGCCAAAGAGAATGGGGGCATCCTGCTGCAGAATCTCAACCATTCGGTCGATGAGCGCAGCCTTCTGCGGCCCGTCTTCTAAGAGCCGCATTTCACGGAAAGCCTGGTCAAATGCCGGATTCTCATAGTTGGCCGCATTCTCTCCCTCATGCGCCACCTTGCCATTGGGACCGTAAAAGAGAAAAAGGAAATTTTCCGCATCCGGATAATCGGCGTTCCATCCCCAGAAGAAGATTTGCGCGGCCCCCTTGCTCATTTTTTCTTGGAAGCGGTTGTAATCGGTGGCACGGATCTCAAGCTGAATCCCGAGTTTTTTAAACTGCCGCTGGTACCACTCCAGATAGGCGCTCGACCCCTGCGCGGCATTCTGATAGTCAAAAAAGAGCACTAAAGGCTCACCCGTCTGAGCATTGCGCCCGTCAGGCCACCCGGCTTTGGCAAGCAGCTCTTTGGCCCGTTCAATCGGCTTTCTGATCACCTGCTGATTGTGCTTTTCATACACCACAGGATTAAAAGCTTCCGGACCGTCAGCCCGCCAGCCAAAGAGACCGGGCGGAATCGGTCCATGTGCCGGCATGCCTTGGTTTTTCTGGAAGATGGCAATATTTTCCTCCCAATCGACCGCGATTGAAATCGCCTGGCGCAGCGCGCGATGCCGCTCAGCTTCTTCCGGGGTTGATCCGCCGCCCACAACGGGATCGAGCCAATTAAATCCCAGATACCAAAGTCCAGCCATCACGGTTTTAGGAAACTGCAGTCCGCGGCCGCCGTAAAGCGCCGCCTTATCCGGATCGTCATCCATTGCGACCAAATAGCCGAGCCCCGTATCGACTCGATCGATAAACGGACTGTCGTAATACCCCGCCAAAAATTTCGACTGCAGCGGCATGGCTTCTTTTTCCACTTCAAAAACCACGCGGTCAACGAGCGGCAGAGGTTTGCCGCAGTCCTTTAGAAGGCCTTTTTTCTCATCGTCGGGCTCACCCGTGCAGGGATAAAAACCGTGCTTATAAAGCGGATTCCGTTCGAGCACATGCAGGCGATTTTCGCGGAAGGTCTGCATGCGAAAGGCTCCGGTGCCGACAGGCCAGGTATCGAGCGATACGTTGTTGGCTCGCAATCCCGCCTGTGCATAAAAGCGCTCTGCTTCCTGCGGCATCGGCGCGAAAAAGGTCATTGCGAGCCAATAGGCAAATTGGGGGTCTTTGCCGTGAATGCGGATTTCCAATGTATGGTCGTCAATGACCCGTACCCCCTCAAGGGGTTCTGCCATCAGATCAAAAAATGTCTCTTCAGAGGCGCCGGCCTCACGCATGGCCCTCCACTTGGCGTCAAGGCGCTTTTTAAAATCGGGAAAACCCACAATGCGCGAACTCATCGTGCCGTAAATCGGGCTCACCACCTGAGGACTTGCAATACGGCGAATGCCGTTGGCGTAATCTGCAGCCGTGAGCTCTCGTGTGCCCGCTTCAGGCAGATCAAAAGGACTGCGTACGCGGGCTGCCAAGTCCGCATCCAGATGGTGGTAGCGAAAAGCGCCCTGCTCATCTTTGGCAAAGGCCGGATGCGGCGCATAAAAAATGCCTCGGCGGATCTTAAGCACATAGCGGGACTCCGCCACCGCTTCCGGATCGGCATCCGCCGGCAGCTCCTTTCCGCTTTTGTCGAAGTACTTTGGCTCGGCCACCTTTTCAACCGTGCGGGGCTCGAGCTCATAGGGCCGCTTCAGATAGGCGTACTGGTAAGGCGGCTCATAGATGGAATAGGTATAGGCCGTTTCATCACTCGAATATGACCGCTGTGGATCAAGCGTCCGCGGACTTCTGCCGCCAAACGCTGTAAAAAGCGTCTTTTCGCCGTACTCGGCAAGCGGCCGCGGATTGTTGGTAACATCCGGAAGCGTAAAAAGCAACGCTGCAAACACGAGCACTGCGGCAGCAGCCGCCCAAACGGCACGTCGACTGAAAAGACTGTGCGCAGGATCGGTCTTAGCCGTCAACGCGGACGCATAATCGCTTATCGATCTCCGGCCTTGGGTCAATTTGTGTTCTCCTATCCATCTGAAACAGACTTTCGCAGACCTGCTTCAGTACAGCAATCTTTTGCGATTTTTTGCCGTCGACGCTCCTACAGGTCAACAGCTGCTGAAGAGCACCTATACTACGGGATCACTCGAACGACGGCGGGATAAATGCACTGTGGAACACGATTTGAAGCGCTTCCGCTGATGCTGCTCGTATGGTCTTCGAATCCAAATTCTCCGCTCCAGCAGTCCGAATGCCCGCAAATGCCTTCTGCCAGACTGGAACCTTCGAAACGCATTTCTCCTCATGCCAGAATTCACAGCCGAATTCCCTGTTGAGGTTTACTGGGAAGACACCGATGCCGGCGGCATCGTCTATCACAGCAACTACCTCAAATTCATGGAGCGCGCCCGCTCGAACCTCCTCAAGGAGCTCAAAGTCGCGCAGGCGAATTCGCTCACCGATCCCGACGGCGTCCTTTTTGTTGCCGTAAGCGTGGCCATCCGCTACCGTCGAGCCGCCAAGCTCGAAGACCACCTGACCGTGCGCACGCGCATCAAGACACTGCGGCGCGCCTCGATCGTCTTTGAGCAAAATGTTTACCGAGGCAGCGAACTCATTACTGAAGGCGAAGTGCGCGTCGGCGCTGTGAGCCGCCGCACGATGGCGCCGGCTGCAATGCCGGAGTCGCTCTACGAAAAAATCCGCGCGCTGCTCGACCTTGCCGACTAAATTCCAGTTCATTCATTCCGACAAAGCTTTCCATTATGAACACCACTGCCGATCTTTCGATCCTCACGCTCATCGCCAACGCGAGTCTGGTCGTGAAGGCCGTTCTCGCTATTCTGATCGTGCTTTCGCTTGCCAGCTGGACGGTCATCTTCCAGAAATTCTTCGTCGTGCGCCGCGCCATGCGTCAAACCGACGATTTCGAGTCGCGTTTTTGGAGCGGCACGGAACTCACGAAACTGCTCGACACGGCCAACCGCTCCCGCGACACTTCCGGCATGGAAGAGCGCATCTTTGCCGCCGGCATGAACGAATTCATGAAGCAGCGCCAAACGGCCGGAGCTGCCGATACGGTCAACAGCGTCTCCCGCGCTATGCGGGCAGTCTTTACCCGTGAGATGGACCGGCTTGAAAACGGTCTGCCGATGCTTGCCTCCATCGGTTCCACTTCACCCTACATCGGTCTTTTCGGCACGGTTTGGGGCATCATGAACGCATTCACGGGGCTCTCGAGCCTTGAAAACGCGAGTCTCGCCGTTGTTGCGCCGGGCATTGCCGAGGCGCTGGTAGCCACTGCCATCGGCCTCTTTGCCGCTATTCCTGCAGTCGCCGCCTACAACTACTACAACAACCGCGTTGGCCGTCTCTCCAACCGCGTTGACGGCTTCAGCGAAGAATTCCTCAACATTCTCGAGCGCCAATCGCGCTGATTCCGGAGGAACTCTCAATGGCTCTCAGCAGCAAAAGCCGCCGCCGCGGCCTGATGGCCGAGATCAACGTCGTTCCCTACATCGACGTGATGCTCGTGCTCGTCGTCATCCTGATGGTTGCCGCCCCCTTTGTGAATCCGAGCGTCGTCAACCTGCCGTCCGTCAACAAAGCGTCGAAAGCACCTGAAAAAGTGGTCGAAGTCGTCGTTTATCCCGACGGCCGTCTGTCGCTTCGCGCAGGCAAGGAAATGCAGCCGACTGACATGCCTGGGCTCGTTGCCGCCGTTCGTTCTGCGCAGGCCGGGGATGCAAAAGTTCCCGTGGTGATTGCCGCCGATAAGGATGTGCGGTACGAAGATGTCGTGAACGTCATGAAACTTTTGCAGAGCGCAGAAGTTGAGCGCGTTGGACTTTCGCTCAAGGTTGAGCGGCCTACGGCCGCCCGCTGATGCCCATTGAAGGATCTTTTCTATGAGCATCAAGCCACCCATCAGCGGTTTTAATCGAGAGCATCAGGCGGATCGCCGGGACATGTTTCCCGCCGCACTCCTTTCGGTTGCCGTGCACGGCGCGCTCTTTGTGGGTCTCTTTACTGCGTTCCAATGGAATACGTCCGAGGAGGCCGTTTATGCGGAACTTTGGGCGCCGGAAGAAATTTCCGGCGGCAACGATCCGTCCGGCGTTGCTGAAAAGCTTCCGGAAGTTAAGAGCAAAGACACCGAAGAGCAGCAGGAGCAGAAAGCTGCTGCTCCAGAACCCAACCCGCCCGCAGAGCCTCCGCCCGCTGCCCAGCCCGAACCCGCCCAGCCCACTCCTGAAGACATCGCCCGCGAGAAAGCCCAAGAAGCTCAGCGCATTGAAGAGGAGCAGATCGCCCGCGCAGCTCAGGAGGAACTTGAAGCTCGCCGCCAAGAAGCCGAGCGTATTGCGCAGGAGCGCGCCCGCGCCGAAGAGATTGAGCGCATGCGTCAGGAAGCTATCGAGGCCGAGCAGCGCCGTCTAGCCGAAGAGGCTCGCCGGGAAGAAGAAGAGCGCATCGCTCAGGAACGTCTTGCCGAGCAGGCAAAACGAGCGGAAGAGGAACGTCAGGCCGAAGAAGCCCGCCGTCAGGAAGCCGCGCGTCTGGCCGAAGAGGCACGTAAAGCTGAGGAAGCCAAAAAGGCCGAAGAAGAGCGCCTTGCCGCTGAAGCCGAAGCGAAGCGAATCGCTGAAGAGTTAAAGCGCGAAGAAGCCGAACGCCAAGCACAGGAAGCCGCTCAAAAGGCAGCGGCGGAGCGTCAGGCTCGAGAAGCCGAACAAGCCAAACGCCGCATTGCTCAGCAAGCGCGTGAACGCGAACTCGCTCGTCTTGCAGCCAAGATTGACCCGAATGCGCAGCGCTCGGGCACCACTCGAGGTGATCAGCGCAACTTCCGCCGAAGCCTCACCGGCTCCGCACTGGCCACCTGGTCCAACAGAGTGCGTGCCTGCATCCGCCCGAACATCTTGTTCGACGTTCCGGTCAATACGCCTCGCGGACGTTATGTCGCAGAATATCAAGTGCGCCTGCAATCCGACGGCAAACAAATCGGCTCGCCCGAACTCAAAAAGAGTTCTGGGCTCTCCGCTTACGATACCAATGTCCTGCGTGCCATTCGCCTGTGTAATCCGTTCCCGCAGCCCACTGGCGGCGAAGCTATTCCAAGCGTGCTGACCATTACGTTCGATCCGGTGGACGATACTGCCGGCAAGTGACGGCTGCCCGTTTGCTGCGCCTAAAATAAATCGGCCTGCAGAATCCAAATCTGCAGGCCGATTTATTGGCTGCTGGCTCAGTATGCGCCGATCACATCGGCGCATCATCCCTGCGTTTTAGTCGCGCTTGATACGGCCGACAATGAAGGCTGCCGCATCGGCAACCGGGACCATCGTCTTTTCGGCCAAATTCGTACGCTCAGCGTATTCGATTTCGCCGTTCTTCAAACCGCGGTCACCGATCACCACGCGGTGCGGCACGCCGATCAGCTCCCATTCCGCAAACATCACGCCCGGACGCATATCACGGTCATCGAGAATAACGTCAACACCGCGCGCCTTCAGATCTTCGTAAAGCGCATCAGCCGCCTTGCGAACATCTTCACTCTTAGCGTAGTTCATCGGACAGATGACCACTTCAAACGGCGCGATGGCGTCGGGCCACTGGATGCCTTTGTCGTCATGGCGCTGCTCGATCGCCGCCCCCGCCACGCGGGTAACGCCGATGCCGTAGCAGCCCATCTGCATAGGCTTCGGCTGGCCGTTTTCATCGAGGAAAGTGGCGTGCATCGGCTCGCTGTAGCGCGTACCGAGGAAGAACACATGACCGACCTCAATGCCGCGCTGCAGACGCAGAACGCCCTTGCCGTCAGGAGACTTGTCGCCTTCGACCACATTGCGCAGATCCATGACGACGGGCTCGGGCAGATCTCGCCCAAAGTTGACGCCCGAATAGTGGAACCCTTCTTCGTTCGCACCGCAGCAGAAATCAGACATGTCGGCAGCCGTCTTATCGGCATAAACAGCGATATCGCTCTTCACGCCGACCGGCCCAAGGTAACCCGGCTTGGAACCAAATGCGGCAAGAATTTCCGCATCAGTGGCAAACCGGAAGCCGTCCTTGAGTTCCGGAATATGGCCAGCCTTCACTTCGTTGAGTTCGTGGTCAGCACGAAGCAGCACAAGCACAATCTTCGCCGGAATCGGCTCGCCTTTTTCATTGGTACGGTCCGCAGCAAGCACGACGCTCTTGACGCAGCTGAGGAACGGCAGGCCCAGATATCCCGCCACGAGCTCGCATTTTTCCTTGCCCGGCGTAGCGCGCTTTTCCAAAGCGGCTGTCGGCGCTTTGCGGCCGTCAAGGACAGATGATGCGTCGGCAAGTTCAATGTTGGCGGCGTAGTCCGAATCCGGGCAGTAGGCAATGACGTCCTCACCGGCATTGGCGATCACCTGGAATTCATGCGAACGCGAGCCGCCGATGGAGCCCGTATCGGCGCGAACAGCACGGAAAACGAGACCAATACGGGTAAAGATGCGCTGATAGGCCGCATACATCTTGTCGTAAGAAAGGCCAGCACCGGCTTCATCACGGTCAAACGAATAGGCGTCCTTCATCGTGAATTCACGACCGCGCATCACCCCGAAACGCGGACGGCGCTCGTCGCGGAATTTCGTCTGAATGTGGAAGAAATTCACCGGCAGCTGACGCCAGCTCTTGATTTCCTGACGGGCGACATCGGTGATGACCTCTTCGGACGTCGGCTGCAGCACGAAGTCGCGCATATGACGATCTTTGATGCGCAGGAGTTCGGGACCGTACTTCTCCCAGCGTCCGGTTTCCTGCCAGAGTTCTGCAGGCTGCACCATCGGCATCAGCAATTCAATCGATCCGGCACGAACCATTTCGTCGCGGATAATGTTTTCAATTTTGCGGATGACGCGAAGGCCAAGCGGCATGTAGGTATATACGCCGGCGGCAAGCTTCTTGATCATGCCGGAGCGAATCATGTACTGCTGGCTGATGACGTCGGCATCGGCCGGCGCTTCTTTGAGAGTCGAAATGAAAAAGGAACGGGCTCGCATATCAAATGGAGGCACCCGCCGCGGCGTCTTCCGCCAGGGTGCTTAAAAAAAAGGAATGCCGCTCCGGAATTTCAAAACGCGGGGAGCGGCTGAGAATCAACGCGTTATTGTACTTTTTCGCACCTTCAGAGGACGACCAAGTTGTCGCGATGGATCATTTCGGGCGCATCCATACTGCCCAAAATCTGCATGACCTCATCGGTATGGGCACGGCAGATGCGGCGGGCTTCAGTGCTTGAGTACCCCACCAGACCGCGAGCAATCTCGCAGCCGGCTTCGTCAACGCACACCACCATTTCTCCGCGCTTGAATTCGCCCTCCACGGCTTTCACGCCGACCGGAAGGAGTGACGTGTGATCTCGCTTAAGCGCTCTGACAGCACCCGAATCCAGAACGAGCCTGCCAGCCGCCCGCAGATGGTCGGCAATCCACTGCTTTTTGGCATGGAGCACTGAAGAAGCGGGGCTCAGGTGCGTACCGATCGCTTCGCTCTGGGCGAGCCGTACGAGCACGTTTTCTTCTCGGCCGGAAGCAATGATGGTGCCGGCGCCCGAACGTGCTGCGCGTTTGGCGGCCAGAATCTTCGTGATCATGCCGCCCTTGGAGAGCGTGCTTGCTGCGCCCCCAGCCATCTTTTCCAAAGCCGGATCACCGGCTTGAGCAAATTGGACGAACTCCGCATCCGGATTGGATCGGGGATCCGCCGTGAAAAGACCTCGCTGATCCGTCAGAATCACGAGCACATCAGCTTCCACAAGGTTCGTCACCAAAGCGCCCAGCGTATCGTTGTCGCCCACTTTGATTTCTTCGGTCACCACGGTGTCATTCTCATTGATAACGGGAACGATGCCGAGTCCCAGCAGTTCAATGAGCGTCATGCGGGCATTCAAATACTGCTCTCGGTCCGCCAGATTGGCGTGGGTAAGGAGCACCTGAGCGGTCTTGATGCCGTGACGGCCGAAATGTTCTTCATAGGCCTGCGCAAGCCCCATCTGTCCCACCGCGGCGGCAGCCTGAAGCTCACAGACGCGAGTCGGTCGAGTTTCCCAGCCGATACGAAGCACGCCCTCGGCAATAGCGCCAGAGCTCACCAGGAGCACTTCGCGGCCCATCGCGCGGAGCGCAGCAATTTGACCGGCCCAACGCTCGATCGCACGAACATCAAGACCGCGTCCGTCATTGGTAACCAATGCGCTCCCAACCTTGACAACAATGCGACGCGCCTCTTTAAGAAGCGATTCCTGACCGACCATGGCGTCTTCTCCTATGGAAATTGCACGACAGGAAAGCCGCTCACACGGGGCTTGATGCGGCTTTCGGACTTAAAACTGATGTTCGAATCAATGCGCTGCCGGATCGTACGGTTCGGCGTTCTCCCGCTCTTCATCAAAACGCTCATCGTCGAGAAACGCGCGTTCGGCGCGGCGGTCTTCGTCGACCTTCTGAGCAAGCGCATTGAGAAGTGTGGTCAAACCCTCACGCGTTGCAGCTGACACCGCAAACACAGGTTCGCCTTCACGGGCGAAGGCCGAGCGGAACTTCTCAACCAATGCGTCGCGCTCTTCCTCGGGCACGAGATCCATCTTGTTGAGCACTACCCAGCGAGGCTTGGCGGCAAGTTCCGGATCGTACTTTTCGAGTTCAGCCACGAGTGCATGCGCCTGTTCGAAGGGATCGACCGTATCGTCCAAAGGCGCCGCATCGATGACGTGCAGCAGCACTTTCGTGCGGGAAAGGTGGCGCAGGAACAAATGTCCGAGACCGGCACCCTCCGCAGCGCCTTCGATCAGCCCGGGAACGTCGGCCAATACAAAGCTCTGCTCGGGCCCCACACGAACGACACCCAGATGGGGGTGCAGCGTGGTAAAGGGATAGTCGGCGATCTTAGGCCGAGCATTGGAGACGGCCGTAATGAGCGTGGACTTGCCGGCATTAGGCATACCGAGGAGGCCTACATCAGCGAGCACCTTCAGCTCCAGTTCGAGCGAACGGTACTGACCAGGTTCTCCCGGCGTAAATTGACGCGGCGCGCGATTCACTGAGCTCTTGAAGTGAAGATTGCCGAGTCCTCCCTTGCCGCCTGCGGCGAGGAGCTGACGTGCACCATGCACGTTAAGATCGGCCACAATCTCACCCGTATCGGTATCGCGGATGATGGTACCCACCGGCATGCGCAGGACAACGTCCTTGCCGCCCGCACCGTAGCAGTCCGCCCCTCGGCCGTTTTCACCGTTAGGCGCAAAAAACTTACGGGTGTACTGATAATCCACCAGCGTATTGATGTTGCGGTCGGCTTCAGCCCAGACCGAGCCGCCGCGGCCGCCGTCGCCGCCGTCAGGACCGCCCTTCGGAATGAACTTCTCGCGGCGGAAGCTAGCGGCACCATTGCCGCCTTTGCCGCCCTGAACTTCGATATTGGCTTCGTCGACGAATTTCACGTTGAACCTCGAAAAAAGTCGGGGTAAAAAATCAAACAATCAGAATAACAAAAGCCCAGCCGGGAGATCCGCGCTGGGCTTTGTTTTAACCGGACCGGAAGCTTCCCTTGGCGGGAAGCCTCTGGTGCTGCCGGCCTCGCTGATCTCTAATTTGGGATCAGAGAGCGGTCGGTTCGACGTGAACGTAGTGGCGGCCGAAGGCGCCCTTCACTTCGAACTTGACGGTGCCGTCAACGAGGGCGTAGAGCGTGTAGTCCTTGCCCGTGCCGACGTTGTTGCCGGCGTGGAACTGCGTGCCGCGCTGACGAACGATGATGCTGCCAGCGTTGATGGCTGCATTGCCGAAAACCTTCACGCCAAGACGCTTCGCCTTGGAGTCACGACCGTTGCGGGTGGAGCCGCCGCCTTTCTTGTGTGCCATTTTCTATGCTCTGCTGAAAAACTGGGTTGAAGGATGAATCAAGCGTTGATCGCGTCGATACGCACTTCGGCGAAGTGCTGGCGATGACCGCCGGACTTCATGGAGTGCTTACGACGACGGAACTTGAAGATGCGGACCTTGTCGTGGCGGCCGAGCGCAACGATGGTGCCCGTCACGGTAGCGCCCTCAACGAGGGGAGCGCCGACCTTGAGGCCTTCTTCGCCGGAGACAGCGAGAACTTCGCTGAAGGTAACCTGAGAGCCGGCGTCCTGGCCGAGGAGCTCGACCTTGAGCGTGTCGCCGACGTTGACGCGGTACTGCTTACCGCCCGTCTTGATGATCGCGTACATGTAATAAAACCTCGCCGTCCCGCTTCAGTCTGCTTGCAGCAAACCTGCGCGAAACCTTTTTGTACTCGACGAACCTCGAACGCCCGGAGAATTCCGAATGCCGCCCGATAAGTGCGTCCATTGCGTGGAAAGGTGCGCATTATTTCATTGCGGAAACTTCTTCGTCAAGCGAAAAGCTTGGATTTCTTGCGAAACTCAGGCAAACACACTCAGCATTGCGCACTTGCCGCGCGGTCTGCTGCCGCAGGCTCGATATACTTTGCTCACAATTCTTTTTGCCCGCGGATGTCATGCATCCCGCAGTTCGCATTTTTCTTCCTGAGGCTATATGACCCAGACCGCATCCTCAACCGACCCCAAGGTGCTTGTCCAGCGCCTGCTCGCCCCCATTGCGGACGACATGAAGGCGGTTGACGACTATATCCGCGCTGAGCTTGCAAGCGATGTCAGCCGCATGCACGAAATCAGCGAATACATCACCAGCGCCGGCGGAAAGCGCATGCGTCCTGCGCTCCTTATTCTCATCAGCCGAGCGCTGGGGTATAAGGGCGACCTCTGCTGCTATCTCGGCGCTACCATTGAGCTCCTGCATACGGCTACGCTGATGCACGACGATGTGGTTGATGAAAGCAATCTTCGCCGAGGCCGCCCCACTGCCAATGCCCGCTGGGGCAACGGGGCAGCCGTTCTTGTCGGCGACTTCCTCTATACCCGCTCCTTCCAAATGATGGTGCGGGCGGGCAATCTTCGCGTCATGCAGGCCCTCGCCGATGCCGCCAACCGCCTCTCCGAGGGTGAGGTTGTGCAGATGGTCAATGCTCATGATCCGTCGGTTGACGAAACACGATACTTCCGAGTGATTGAACGCAAGACGGCCTGTCTCTTTGAGGCCGGTGCCCGAATGGCTGCTACCATTGCCGAGTGCAGCAAAGAGCAGGAAGAAGCCGTTGCGCAATATGCTCTGGCGCTCGGCAACGCTTTCCAGATTGCCGATGACATCCTCGACTACACGGGCGTTGCCGCCGATATTGGCAAGAACCTCGGAGCAGATCTTCGCGAAGGGAAAATGACGCTCCCGCTCATCTATACGCGTGAACTCACAACGCCCGAAGGCCGAGCTCTCATCGACGAGGCCGTTCGGAAAGGGGATGGACCCTTTGACAAAATTACAAAGCTTGTAGTAGACTGCGGGGCTCTTGACCGATGCAGTCTTCGAGCGGAAGCCGAGTTAGAGAGAGGCCGTCAGGCTCTTGCAAAACTTCCTCCTTCCATTTTTAACGAAAGTCTGCTAGAATTACTGTCCTTCACTGTTAGACGTGATCGATAACGTCAAATCGGTAAAGACCTCGGGGTGTAGCTCAGCCTGGTAGAGTACTACGTTCGGGACGTAGGAGTCGGAGGTTCGAATCCTCTCACCCCGACCAGGTTTCTTAAAAAGGTCGTCGCAAGACGGCCTTTTTTGTTGTGTCTAACTCTACGGACCCCTGCTGCTCTAGGGAAGACAATCGGCATTCTGGTGCGTCACGGCTCGTCAGCCACTCCTAAACCCCGTGTACAGCTCTTGACGGATGTCCACCAAGATGTACACCATAGAAGCACGATGCCCGGTGAAAGCGATTTCCGGCCGGATTTTTTGTGTACATCAGGAAAGGAGCCTGCTGAGATGCCCAGAGTTGCAGAGAGGATGACAGAAAAGCGCCTGCGGAGCCTGACGAAAGGTTGCTCCTGCGGCGTCGTTCCCGGCCTTGAGGTGCGCGTGCGCACTCTGGGCGACGGGAGCACGGCAAAGTACTTTTTGCTTCGTGAACGTGCGACGGGAAAGGCGTACCAGATCGGGCAATATCCGAAAGTCTCTTTGTCCGAGGCTTTCAAGACTGCGGCCGAGTGGCGCGAAAAGATTAAGGCGGGGATTGATCCGGTTGCCGAGCGAAAGGCGCTGCGCATGTCGCTTCAGGCTGAGGGGCCCGCGCCGGCCGTTCTGACCGTGCGGGAGATGGTCTACGGGTGGATTCGGTTCAATGAGGAGCGGGGGAGATGGAAGAACGCTCGCAAGCCGAAGGAGCGCGTATGGGATGGGTACTGCAACAACCACTTCTCGCCGGACTTTCTTTCGATGCCGGCGAAGGACGTGACTGCTGAGCTTCTATACGACGAGTTGGGGGAGAAGTGGCGCACCATGATCGATACGCCGGAGAGGATTCTGAGCGATATGCGTAATGCCTACGACTGGGCAATGCGGCAGGAGATGATTCCCGTAATGATGAATCCGGCCCGTGTGGCCGGAGGGAAGCTCGGCGATATGCTGTCCCTCGCTCGTCCCGAGGGCGGCCATGAGCCCGCGCTGCCGCCTAAGCGCATGCCGGCTTTCTTTGCTGAGCTGATGAAGCTCGTGCCGCGCAGTCAGTCTGCGCGCTGTCTGGCCTTCGCCATTCTCACGTCGGCCCGCAATTCAGCCGCCAGAGAGGCCACGTGGGATGAGATTCAGCAGGACGATGAGGGACAGTGGTTCCACGTCATCCCGCGCGAGCGGATGAAAATGAAGTCAGACAAGATTCCTTTTGACCGGAAAACGCCGCTCTGCGCTCCGGCGAAAAGTCTTCTGGACACCGCGCCGCGCTTTCCGGGCGAAGGCCGCAACTTCATCTTCCCCAATATCAATCAGGGAAATTTGTCTCCATTCAGCCTCGATGCCGTGCGCTCTCTGCTGAAGAGAATGCACGACAGGCAGAGGGCAATCGACGGCATAGGTTGGGTCGATCCGGAGCAAAAGGCGAAGGACGGAAAGCCGAGAATCGTCACCCTTCACGGACTGGCGCGGGCCACTTTCAACACGTGGGCGAAGGACGCGAAGGGCTATGGGCACAAGTCTTTCTCTCGCGACTTGCGTGAAAGCTGTCTCGATCACCGAAACGAATCGTATCAGTGCGCCTATGACCGCGAGCAGGCCTTGGGCGATATGAGAGAGGTCTATGACGCCTGGGGGGCCTACTGCACAAGCGCCATGTGACAAACGCAAAAAAAAAGCCCCGGACAACTGCCGGGGCTTCTTCTTACGCAACATTTTCATCCTCTGTCTGAGCAAGGAGGACTGTCCCGCCTTTTATTCGATCCTTCCAGGCTGTCACCTCATCGACCTTGAATCGGGACAGACGGCCGAACTTGATGGGCTTCGGAAAGTCGGGCTCGTATTTCACCAATTTCCACACTGAGCTTTCGCCGATTTGCAGAGAGGCCGCGACGCCCTTAGCGTCGATCATGAACACCCCGATGGAGGCGGCGTCTGCCGATTCTTCTCTCTTATGCATGATCTCAACTCCTTAGCTGTTCGTTTTGCGCCATGCCCACGGCTCCTCGTCCGGGCTTGCGAGCAGGCATAGCACCGGGCCGGTAATTGGCAGGTTTGTTTCTGTCTTCGGCTCTCGCCAGATGACTCGCTCGCCGTCGCGCACGACGTACCCGATGATCGGGCTGCCGTGCATGAAGGTCAGTGCACGACGTCCTTCGAGGAAGTTGATTCCTTTGACCTCACCGTCGTCGGCGCACACGGCGTTTTCCGGGGTGACGACCCAAAGCGCCTCCGGTTCAAACTTGCAGATGCGGTGCACGTTCCGGAATGTCTCCTGGATGTTCTCGCAGAGTTCGCGCCTGGAGCACTGTGCCTCCATGTCTGCGACGACCTCGAGGGCCGCCTGCGCGGGGTCAAGCATCCACGGCTCGACGGGTTTTCCTTGTTTGATGAACTCCGCCGCGAGCTGGACGCCGCAATAGGCGATGAGCATGAGCGCCTTGACGCGCCACTCTTCACCGAAGCGCAGGGCCGCGATGTAGCCGGACTGAATGGCGAGACAGACGTTCTGGCAGTTGTCGATCGTCCCCTCACCGCTCCGGATAGCCGCGAGCGGCAGGAAGCCGGCGAGATCGAGGTCCGCGCTGTCCTTGTCGCTGAGCGGGTCCCAGCAATCGAGGACCATGGGCGGGAGCTTGAGGGCTCGCGGGCGATACTTCTTTGTCCGCTTCTTCTTAGCCTTCGCCATTGGTCGGCTCCTTGATGCTGTAGCGCTCGAGGGTGCGCATGATCTTGTAGTCGGCCTTCAGCTCAATGAACTGTTTGAAGGCGGGATGCAGAATCAAGAGTTGCTCAAGCATTACGCACGCATCCGCAAGCTCTCCGCACAGGGCGTCTTGGCGCACGACTTCGAAGCCGTCGCCCTTCCGGGCGCGAGCGTACTGGAGGAGAGCGACGGAAGCCTCGCCGAACTCTTCGGCGGCGCGGAGAAGCACGCGCTCCTCGTCAAAGTGCCATGCGATGGCGTCAAGGTCTTCTTTTTGGTTATTTGTGAACTCGATCATCGTTATTCCGATAAAAAGCCCGGCATCAAGTCGGGCGCATCAATGAAAGTTAGTGCCTACTCTCATTCGTGTTGCGCGATTCATTCAAGAGAAGACTGAAGAACCTGAACAACCGAATCGCGCCATTGAATTTGGAACCCTGAGTGGTTGTTGCGCTCGTAAGGTCGGTTCTCGCCGTGAGCGGAGCCTGCTTCTGTCAGTTGCCACTGCTTGCCAACTTTTTTCTGGAATCCGAGCTTTTCTAGGAGCTTGTTAACCTTGGCTGCGGCGGTTGTTGGGATGAGGCGTTTGCCGATCTCGGTCGGGTTGAGTAAGGCTGTCTCCGTTACTGGCACTGATGGAATGAGAGCGCGAAATGGGTCCGTTGGCATACCAATGTCCTTTTGGACCACCGAAAGCGCGTGCGCTGCCGCTCTTTCCTGCGGAACGTTGAACGTCTTGGCGAGCGTGTTCGCGATGAAAAAGGCAGCCTGAGCGCGCTCTATTGAGTAGGCGAGAGACTGCTGCGTTTTCTCATGCTGTGAACGAAGCTCGGTTTCCATTGCGTTAAAGGCGTTGATGTACTTGAGCTTCCATTCCATCGCTTTGCCTCCAGTAAAGCCCATAACGAGCAGACTGAAGCCGTCGCGGTTCATCAAAAACTCGGGGAACGTTTTTCCACGGGAAGAGTAGGAACTTTCGATGAAAAATTTGGCGGCGGAATTTTCCGCCGTGAGAATTTCTCGGATGGCATAAAGCACATCTTTGTGTTCTTTCCCAAAGTTGTCAGCGATCTGCCGACTGCTCACAACTACTTGGTCGTTTACGACTTCAACAATTCCATTCATGGTTTGAGTTCCATAGGTAAAAGAAAAGCCCCGGCGCTTTTCGGCGTCGAGGCTGTTGGTTAGAAATAGGTATCAGTTACGCGGGCTGATGAGCCAGCCAGTGTTTGTAGCAAGGAAGCTCCTTGACGCTGTATCCGATCTTGTCGAGCGAAGTCTCAAGGTTCAGCCAGTTGAAATCGTGGACAGCCTCCCACATGGAGGCGGCGTAAGGAGAATCAACGCTCCGGAGGAAGTCGACATAGCGCTCGAGGTTTGCGCGGTGGAGGTAGCGCCACGTGTAGACGAGAGAACGTAGTTCCTCCATGAAGTGCGCCTTGACGGTGTAGTACTTCGGCGGGATCGGTTCATCCTTGTAAGTGGTGCTTTCGATGCGCTTGCATTCTTCCTGTTCGTGTTTGACCCACTCAGCGCGGGTTTTGACGGGCACTGTCTGGATGAAAGCGAGTGCGGCGTCGAAGTCCTTCTTCTGCAGGCAGGTGTACCGCGGGATGCGGAAATGATCCTTGAGGGCGGAGTAGATCACGCGGAAGTTCTTCGGAGCTCCGGCGGCGCGACGGCCGACTGCTTTCTGAATCTCGCGCTGTTGGGCTTCATTGATGTAATCGGGGCCCGCGTAGAAGCCCTGCTTGCGGATAGCGGGAAGCACCTCAGAGGTGACCCAGCGCTTGAAGCGTTTGGCACTCTCTAACTTGGAGCCGAAGATCAGTGCGTATAAACCAGACTCGGTGACGCAGTTGACGGTTTGCTTGCCGCCAGCGGTGTCGATCTCGACCTTGATAAGGTCTTCAGGGTCGACGTGCTGGGCGACAGCATCTCGGGCTCTTTTATAACCGAGAGCGTTGCAGACATCTAGAGCGATGAAAAGCGGCGCATCGGCTGTGCCAAAGGTACGAACGGGAAGATTCTCAAAAGAGAAAGTCGTAAGTGCAGACATAAAAGTCTCCGTATGCAGATTTTGTCGATCTGCTCGCATCGACGCCAATCGATGGCGGGCAGGCTTGCAGGTTGGCGTACCGCTCATACGGAAGCGGCCCTCCTAAGAGGCCCGCAAGCCCGCCCATAAAGGAGACTTGCAAGGGGGCGGTGAAACGCCGCTCCCTTTGGCTAAGATGAAAAAAGCCGCTTCCAACGGTCGGCGGCTTCATCTTGCGCCGTATGACTCGGGACGCCAATCCCGTCCCCGTCGCTTTCACGGGGCACGAACATTGTGCACGAATCTCAAGGCGCTGTCAAAAACTTAGTTTGGGATTTTCGATATTAATGTCGTGAAGCTCTGAACTTATTGGCAAGGACAGAGAACAAGGAACCTGCGCCTGCTAATAGCATAAATCCGATGCCTGGGAACACAAAAAGTATCGCTAACAACCAACCCCAGTCGAGTATTTCTGCAGCGTAATAGGTGGCTCCTGCAAGCACGGCATAACCTCCTAGCGGGACTAGACTCATGAAGATGAAACCGCCAAAAATAGCCAGCCCCTCTAGTAGCAAGTTATCGTCAATATCAAGGAACCAACAGACAAAACCCCCAAATAGCCCCAAGCCAACCAAGTAATACGCAAAATAAGCAAGCATGACAAGCATCATCAATGGGCCACTTAACTTGTCCCAAATGCTACTGCTGGTTGAACTTTGAACTTCGTCATTCTGCATTTTTGGTAAGACTTCGGTACTGGTTGATGGATTTTCTTGCTCAACGCTGTCTACTTGAACTTGTCCTTCGATTAGATGATTGCCAGATTTGTTTTCTGGCCTTGCTTTAGCAAAAGTAAGATAACCAACGATAAATAAGAACACAATAGGAACGACGAGCAATGCCGACCACCAAACTGATATGCCGACCTCGCGGCATCGCTTGATTGCCGCAAAAATCATCCCTAAGCTCAAAAGAATAATTACAGCGATATAGAGAATCCGCCCCAAATTTGTCATGTAGGGAGCTTGATTTTCAGCCATATACATCAACAGGGAACTTATTGAAACCAGAATTATTTCGGTAAGAAAAAATGACTTCCGGTTAATTGTCCCGGATGGTGAAAGTGGGTTTAAATTGCTTTTCATAAGACTTCCTAACAAGTTCTATTCTGATTTTTCATCCATATCAGAGTGACTTGCCCCAAATCGTACACTTTCACCTCAAGCTCTCTCAACTGAAATCAACCGGCTTCAGTCTGTAGTAGGTTCATTTTGATGCCGTCTGCCAAGCGCACCTCATGGGAGGCGGTTTTCACGTTTTCCATGACAGGCGGCATCAAGATGAAGCCCCCAGGTGGGCTGTTGGTTATGGGCGTGGGAGTTGCGGTGGTTGGCTCTGAGCTTCCTGCTGGGGCTTGTCGCTCTTGTAGCTCATCTGGAAGCCGAGGCCGAAGTACGTGACCAAGAGGACAAGGAGGGGCGTGAAGAACCCATCCGCAAGCCTTGTCACGATCAGCCACACGATGGCGACTGTCCCGGCGATGCGCCCGAGGACGCTGACGATGACCATCGCCAGTTCAAAGTACTTGAAGGCCATTACCACTGCCCATCCATGTCCTTGAGACGCTGATGCAGGTGCTCGATCTCGTCGAGCTTCTGGCGAATGGTCTCAACGACTTTGAGCACGGCCTCCTCATCGGGGAAGCCGCAGAGCACCGATTCCCGAGAGCCCGCGAAAGTCAGATCGAAAATCGGATGCTCCATGCCCGCGCTCCTTACGAGATGACGACTGACTGGCGGTCTTCGAGGGCCGCGCCGGGGATGTCCTCACCGGCCTTGAGGGCCTTCTTGAGGGCAACCTTGTCCGGATCGACCTTGGTCACGACGCGCTTGAATGCGTCCGGCAGCGCGTCGATGTCGAAGACGGTGACGGACTGAGTTTTGGAAATGCGCAGTGACGCCATGACGCCCTTAACCTTTCCGCCCATAGCTTCGAGCGCGGGCATCATGTAGGCCTTCAGGCGCTCGGACTTGTTCTCCAGTGACTTTCGGCGCTTTGCGAGGCGCTCTTCTTCGGCCTTGATGGCTTCGGCCTCGGCGTTAAGCTCACGGCAGTAGCAAGCGGTGCCCTCAAGCTTTTCGGCGGCCTGCCCCTGGTATTCGGCGTATGCGGCGAGCGCGTCGCCATCGACCTCACCCGTATCGGGATCGGCGTCTAGGCGGTCGAGAAGTTCGCGCAGCGCGCCGGGGATTTCGTAAATTTTCATTTTGAGTGCTCGCAAAAAAGCCCCGGTGGTTGGCCGGTGCTTGGGGTTGATTAGAAGGGAACGTCTTCTTCGAGGTGATCCATCGTCTCTTGCTGTTCTTCGGACTTCTTCTTTCCGGAGCCGACGAACTGCATGCTTTCGCAGACGATCTCAGTCACCGTCCTATCGAAGCCCTCGTGGTCCTTGTACTTGCGGGTGCGGAGCCGCCCTTCGAAGAGGGCGCTCGAGCCCTTCTTGAGGTACTGCTGAGCAAGTTCGGCGGTGCGTCCGTAAACCGCGATGGAATGCCATTGCGTTTCGGTCGTGGCTTCGCCGTCGCGGTTCTTGTAGCGGCGGGACGTTGCCACGCGGATGACGCCGTAGGCGTTGCCGTTGCTCTCCCTGATGTCGGGGTCGGCCCCGAGGTTGCCGAGGATGATGACTTTGTTGAGTGAAGCCATTCGTTGTTCTCCTTAGAACGGTGTTGGTGAGTTGTCTGCTTCTGCGGCCGCCTGCTTGCACTTCTCATGGAAGCCCGAGTCAACCAGTTGCTTCCTCTCGTGCTTCGTCAGCTTGCTCGAGAACCACTCCTTGTAAGGCTCGGTTCCTCTGCTTGCCGCCTCAGACGCTGCGGCCTCAAGCGCTGCGGTATCGGGATAGGTTCCTTCGATCGGTTCCTGAGCCGGGGCGGGAGCCGCCTGCGGAGCGGGACTTGCGGCGGGCTTTGCGGGAGCCTTCTGGGCGGTCTTCTGGTTGCTCCTGCCCTTCGGCTGAGACTTCTGCTTGCCGTCGTCGAGGTCGTTGCCGTCGTTGTCGTCGTCAGCCGCGATCCCGAGGAAGGTCGAAAGGCTGTAGCGGCAGGCGTAGGTGCGCGTCGCGCCGATACCCTGAGCGGAAGAGGAAGAGGAGCCCGGGCGCACGACGGGCATCGTCAGCACGCCGGAGGAGAGGACTTCGCCGGTCTTGTATCCGAGGACTGTCTCGACGCTGACGTTCACGCCGTCGCTTGTGACCTTCTGGAAGAGATAAATGCCGTGCGCATTGAGGGCCGGGCGAACGGCCGCAAGGATTTCGGCCAAGTCGGCGTACATGCCGTAGGCGGCCTTTTTAGTTTTGGTCGGCGCTTTGAATTCGGCCTGAGCGGCCGCAAGCGCCTCGAAGATGGAGCCGTGCTCGACCTTGAGAACGGCGGCTTGTTCGGCGGTTGTTTCAGTCATGTAAAATTCTCCGAATACGTCAGAAGGGAAATACGTCGTCGAAGTCCCTTTTCATCACTTCGATGTCGTCTTCGTCTTGACCTGTGAGAGGGGTGTGGGCTGAAGCTTGCTCGGCTTCCCACACCTCTTTTGCTTTGCTCTCAGTTGCTTGAGTGTTCATCTGAACCACCTCTTGAGAATGAATTTGATGCATGCGAAAAAGCCCGCCTGTTCGACGGGCTTTTCTGCTTTCTGGGGAGTGCGCTCCTTGATGACGCCTTGAGCGATCAGCTTTGCGCGGGCTTCCGCAGCGGACTGCGGCCTGTACGGGCGCTTGCGCTTGCGGGAGCGCTGCGAGGAGTGCGTGCGGAGCGGGTGTGCGGGGATGGTCATTGCGGTTCCTTCTCTGAGCGGGTGAGGTCACTCCAAAGCGCGAAGAGTGCGCGACGTTTTGCGCCTAGCTTGGCGTCCAGTTCGTCTATCAGGCTGTGCACTTCATCTTCCTTGCCCTCCTCGTAGCGATCCCGGATGATTGAGAGCTCTCCGGCCTCCTTGTGAGACCAAGCGTGAGACTCGCGGAGCTTCTTGAAGATCTGAATGAGCTCCTTTTTGGTGCGCCTGATCATGCGGCGTCCTCCATGTCTTTCAGGTTTTCGTTGGTGATGTCCCGGAGCGTTTCGGCCCACTCGTAGATGTGGGGATCGTCCGGATCGTCGGGCACGTCCTCAAGCGCCTTGATGGCGTCGTCGAGGGTGCAGGCGGACTTTCCTTCGCCGAAGAGCTCCGAGGACAGGTCATATGACCGATCGCGGAGCCATTCGTTCGGATCGTCCGGAGGAGTGAACCAGGCTGCGTCTCTGCCGATCATGCGGCCTCCTCAGCACGGTCGCGCTTGTTCTCCTCGTACTCGTACTGAGACCATTCCTTGCAGGCCCGGTCGGCCTTGTGCAGGATGCGGTCGATTACGTCGAAGAACTCCCCGCCCTTGGCGGCCTCGCGGTCGAACGCTTCGCGGAACCCCTCGACGTTGTACAGGGAGCGCTCGAGGACGCGGCGTGCGCGGGTCTCGCGGTCATGGCCGGAGAGGAGCGCCCACCACACCCCAAGTTCGTAGAGATCGCGGTAGAAGTCGATCTCGAGCTCAGCCGCGCCGGAAAGGATGCGGGGGATGAATTCGTATTGCATAGTGAACCTCAGTTGGTTGCGAGGTAGCGAAGGAGGAAGGAGCCGCCGTAGATGACGAGGCACATCGTCGCGAAGAAGATGACCCCGCCGATGACGCCGATCATCTGAGCTTGATGCTCTCTGGCGAGCTCAGCCGGGGTAAAGCCCTTGGCCGGGCGGCCCGTCAGCGCGTCGAGCAGGAATTCCGTGAACTTGGTCATTTGCGGCTCCTCATCTGGTGAGCAAGCGAGACACCCGCGGCGAAGGCAAAGCCCTCGCGGTCTTCAATGTCCTCGTCAATGTCGAGGAGCTGCTGAAGGTGCCCGCGAAGAAGTGCCGTTAGTTCCACGTCGGCCGTGTAGTTCGCGCGGTGAATGACGCTGCGGAAGCCCTTGCAGGCAAGCCACATGTCGGAGCTGTCGAACGTCCGGAAATCGACGGGCGCTTGATAGGTGCTCATTTCGTTCTCGCAAAAGAAAAGCCCCGGCGCTTGTTACGGCGTCGAGGCTCTATGAGGTTGGGGCTCCTTCGGAGTAAGGTAGAGAAGTCCGGTGACAAGGACGTTCTTTAAACCAAACTCCGAAGGAGGAAAGATGTCTGTTCAGACAGAATTGGAAGATGCCATCATCAATCGGCAGGTAGTGCGCTTTGTCTACGATGGGCTTCAGCGCGAAGTTGAGCCCTTTTTGCTCGGCACCACCACCGCAGGGCGTCCCGCGCTGCGCGCTTACCAAACAGCAGGCGGTAGCAGGTCAGGCAAAGTGCCCGAGTGGCGCGTGTTTTTGCTCGACAAAATCGTTGGCCTAACCACATGCCAAAAGCAATTCTCCGGTGAGCGACCGCTCTACAACCCCGCTGACGAAGGTATGCAATCCATCGGCGTTCATATTTAGCCTGAGCGCCGCAGTTACACGGCCCCGGCGGAAGCGCGGGGCCGTTGTGAACTGCACAATCGCTGTCGTGTTGAATCATGGCGTTCTCCTTCAGATTCAAGCCGCCTCCTCCCTGTTCAGTCGCAGGGAGGAAAACGGGAAGCGGCTTGAATATGGGGTCTCCTTCGGTGCGAAGATATGAACGTCGGACTCCCATTCGACATTCCGTATCAACTCACCGAAGGAGATGTAATGACAAAAGAAATAAAACTCGGACAGTGGGTCGAGTATCTGAACCGCGTTACTGGCGGTTTTCGTTGTTCCGTTTGCGGTCACCAAAGATGGGAAACTCAAACTAACGGAGATGTCGTTGACGACATCATCTTGACAACCATCACTGATTACGGATCAATCGATGATCCTCCTGAGCCGCCAAAGATCACTGACGGCGTTATTGCTATGCGCTGCGCCGTGTGCGGTCACGCTCTCTTCTTTGATCGTCTTTTCGTTGAGGAGAAGATCAATGGCAATGAATGAATTCGAGGTAACCCAAAGACCATGGAGCCCCACGGAAATTCGCCAAGTAGTTGCGGAAGAGGTCAAGTCCCCGTTGAGTGAGTTTGTTACCAAACACACCTTTAATACGGTGGTCACGATTGCTCTTGCGGCTTTCGCGGGCGTATTTGCCACGATTGCCTGGCTTCATTCGTGAAACCGCGAGAACGTATCTTTCAGCAGAAAGATGAGGGGAAATTCAGCGGCGAGCATCAGCGAGATGCCCAGACAGCATTTCAAGCCAGTAGGTATTGACTTGATGAAGTCTGTTTTCGCCAATTTGCACCACGCTCGAACCATTCCCCATATCAATATAGTCATCGGAAAGATGCAAGCGAGGAGCTTCAATCCGAAAATCAGGTACTCCATGTTCCCTCCTGTAAGCCAACCTGAGGACCCTCCATGAAGGCGATCAGGTTGGCTTATTTTGTAAACAGGAAAACAAAGCCCCCGCACCTTTCGGTACGAGGGCCTGATTGTTCGCGTCAGCGGTTAGTGCCGATGCTTCGGGGGAAGACCGCGAAGTAGGTACAGGGCGAATGCCGCACCGATTACGCCGAAGATGGCTACTAGCGTCCATAAGTCCATGTTCATCGCTCCAAAAGGTATGTGAGTAAGAGGCTGACCGCCAAGAACCCCAGTCCAATCAACGCCCCTTGGAAGTTGTACTGGAAAAGCCCTAAGGCCAGACCTGCAACACCTACTTTCTCATAGATGTCGGCGATCCTTTTCACTAGAGCGCGTTTTTGATTGTCAGTAAGTGTCACGTCGTGTCCCCGTGTGTCTCTTCAATCCATTATACGAAAAGTCAACCTCAGACCACTCTTGCGAACAGGCTGAAGTTGGAATCTCCCTCTGGGGTAAGCTGAACTTGTCGCGGCTCTCACAGTGCGACTTTGTTCAACTACCTCAGAGGAGAAAACATGAGTGTTTATGACGTGCTTGCTCAAGCGATTGAGGAGCGCCGGGTGGTGACATTCACATACGATGGATTCCTGCACGTCGTTGAGCCTTTCTTGCTCGGCACCACCACCGCAGGGCGTTCCGCGCTGCGCGCTTACCAAACAGCAGGCGGTAGCAGGTCAGGCACAGTGCCCGGGTGGCATCTGTTCTCGCTTGGCAAAATCGTCGGCCTAGCCACGTGCCAAAAGCGATTCTCCGGCGTGTGAGATGGGTACAACCCCTCTGATAAAGGTATGCAAGCCATCGGCGCTCATATTTAGCCTGAGCGCCGCAGTCGCACGGCCCCGGCGGAAGCGCGGGGTCGTTGTGGACTGCACAATCGCTGTCGTGTTGAATCATGGTGTTCTCCATTCAGATTCAAGTCTCCTCCCGGAGAAGCCTTAAATCACTCTCTCGCTCCGAGAAGAGGCTTGAATATGAGGTCTCCTTCGGTGCGAAGATATGAACGTCGGACTCCCATTCGACATTCCGTATCAACTCACCGAAGGAGAAATCCATGTTCGATGATCTGAACCCTCAAGGTTTTTATCCGGGGGAGAACCTTCCAAAACTCTCAAAGGCTGAAGTTTTGTTCTTTGGCCTGCTCATGTCCGGTGCGATCAAGTTGGATCGCATCCCCACAACCAAAGCAGGTGAGGAGCTCGACTACTTTGATGAGGGCGACTATGAAGTCATGAACCCGCTGAATCACGATCTCGAGTTGCTGGCTGATCTCTATGAGAAATGCCGCCGGTTTGCGGCTCGCCGTGATGAACAGAAGTAAGTTGCCGTAAGGCTTCAACCTCATCGAAGAAGGCGCTCAGGGCTTCCTCGAACGCCTTCTTTTGGTTTTCAACCTCTTCCCGCGTGATTGGAGCGATGTAACTGCCGCCTGTTCCCAAAACATTTTTGCCTTCGCGAAACGAGGCAGCGTTAATCGCCTGCGCATACGCACTCGCGGCAATCAGAAGCCAGCGCAATTCGTTTTCGGCCGTCTTGCTCCTTCCAGGAAGCGAAAGCTTGAAGTATCGCTTGGCGTCAATTTCCATCTCTTTCTCCTATGAAAAAGTCTGTGAAAGCGTCATCGGTGCAACGAACTGCTTCGCCCATGATCGGATAGCAAACAGCATCGAATGCGGCATAGGCGGCCGCCAATGCATAGATGATCCGAGAATCTTCTTCCGTGATCGGCGTAACGATCAGACGGCCGTCTTCAATTTCTACCTTCATAAATCCTTCCTAAGAAAGACCCACAGAAGCGCTCTCAAAAGAAAGCGCTTCAATTGGCCCTCTCCCTCGCCGATGGTCTGAACCAACTCCCGGCGGGGGGGAGATTCACTGCTCAGGTCTGCCCGTGTGCGTTTTTGTCCGCTCGGCGGGAGGTACTAGCTCCGCGCCTTGAAGGCTTTCCCTTCGCCCGTCTGACTAATCATCATCCGGTGCCCCTCCCAGCTTCCGGCCGGGGGAGGGAGATATCGGCCTATATGTGTGCCGATAGATGTGACTATAAACATGTCTATCATCAATGTCAATAGGTATAGCTATACAAGCATGTATAAAAAAGCCCGTATAGGTAACGGGCTAAGAAAGGTTCAGGGGCATTCATATCGTCTTCGCCGATATGACCGCCGGTGTTCAACCATAACGCCAATGACGGCAAGTCCTTCTGTGCGCGAGTTGTATATTGGATAGTCCTCATTAAGTGGGATCAATTCGAAGATTTCATTCCCATATTCGTCATATCCGCGGGGACGATATTTTTTGAAGGTTGTTTCCATGTCATCTGAGAACTTACTGCCCCTTGTAGCAATCACAAAATCACCAGGCATCGGATGAATAGTAGGGTCAATGACGATGATGTCTCCCTCTCGGAAATCTGGTTCCATCGAACTTCCAATAACCTTGAGGGCGTAGCAATCGTCGGGCAGGTCCATGTCTACCCAAATGAAATCTCCGCTTTCGATTGCTGCCTGTCTAGCGGCAATTTGCCCTGTTGACGTGGGATCTCCAGCCTGTACATATGAAAGGATGGGAATCCTTTTCATCCTCCCACGAATAGGCTCAACATTGCTTTGATTAGCGGGAAGCTGGTCGTTTGATACAAGAGGGTCTCCTACGCCATTAACGATCCAGTTTTGATTGAGAGGCAATTTGGAGCAAATAGCAAGAGCCGGAGCGGACTTCATGTTTTTCGTCTTGCCCGACACCCAACTTGCCACAGAGGGCTGCTTGATGCCCGCCAACGTGGCTAACTCCGATTGCGAGATATGGAAGTGCTGAAGCACCCAAGAGATTCTTTCTGAAAGCGTTGTCATGATAGACAAGCCTATCGGTTAGCGTGAACGGAATGTCTATTACTTGTGATATAGTTACTTCTATCACTATCTATAAATGTAAAGAGACACCTATGGCAAAACAGAGCAATCTGCGTGCAACTGCGATCGCTCGCGATCTCGTTCGCGAGGTCGGTAGTCAAAGGAAGACCGCCGAACTTGTGGGTGTGAAGCAGCCGTCAGTATTTGCATGGACAAAAAACGGGCTCACAGCGACTCGTGAAAACGATCTTCGATTCCGCTTTCCAGAACTTCGGGTCTGGAAGCGTTACCCGCCGCTTACCTCTGCTGAGGCCAACTGATGTTCATTCGTCCAGAACTTCGCAAGGGCGATATCGATGTTCGCGTGAAGGCCCCCAAGGATCTTGTCGATAAAGTCGACCTGATCTCTCTTGCGCTTGGTCTGACGCGGCAGGACATCGTGCTTGTTGCTCTGGATGCCTACCTTAATGAAACGCTGGCAGTAGCAAGAGTACTGAATCAAGTCGAGGCATCGCAACGGAATTCAAACGGCGTCATAACGGCAGGAGATGCGCGATGAGTTATGCCGCAGAGAGATGGGCCAGGGCGCAGAGGGTAGGTAATGCCCGCGCTAAACAAGTACTTGTAGAGCTTGCGAATTGCCACAACGGCAAAACGGGCAAGTGCACTCCGGGCATCAAGTACCTCCATGAGGTAACTGAGCTCAAGGAAGACACGATTTCTACCGCGACAAATTTCCTGCAGTCGAAAGGCTTCATCAAGAAGACGTACGTGGCTGTCGAAAAAGGCCGCGCAATCAGCTACGAACTTCTCGGCTTCAATCCTCAGGAATGGGAACGGAAAAAAACTGAGGATAGCACCGAAAACGGGTTGACCCAAAACCGGGGTAACCCCGAAAGCGTGGGTCCCCCCGAAACCGGGGCGACGGATAGCCCCGAAACCGGGGCGACGGATAGCCCCGAAAACGGGGGGACGGGTACCCCCGAATTCGGGGGTGAAACAGGGAATAAGAACAGGGAAAGGAACAGGGAAGTTATGTGCGCGCCTTCCGGAAATTCGTCGGCTAACGCCGCCGTCGCATCTGCGCAAGCGCAGACGCCCTATCCCGAAGACTTCGACCAGTCTCTTTTCGATGAAGCTCGCTCGATGGGTTCAGAACCCAATGTCGAGATCACCATCGAAGCACCTGCGCCTGCTCCCCAAAAGCGCAAGGCCGCTCCTCGACGCAAGCCCGCCACTCCATGCCCGTTCGACGCCGATGCCTCTATCCCCGATGAGTACAAGGCCATCGCTGAGAAGGTCGGCATTGGGAACCCTCAGCAAGTCTTCTCCGCCTTCGTCAATCACGCCCTAGCCACTGACCGCAGATTGACCGTCTGGCCTGCAGGCTTCCGCACTTGGTGCCTCAACGAACTTCGATACCACCCACTCCAAACAGCCAAGCCGAAACCTCTCCACCAAAGAACTGCTGACGATTACAACTGGTGAACCCCATGCCTGAACTTCAAAAAGCTTTCTCAAAGCAAGCCCTGCAGCCGATATTCACGCAGATTGAAGCCGTGCGTGTTGCAAACCCGCCTCCACGAGCTCTCCCCAAAAAGTCCGAGCGCGAGCTAAAGGCGGACGAACTCAGTTCGCGCTTCAGCGAACTTCACGTCTCTCTGTCCCGCTGCCTCTCGTGGCTTCGGCAGCCGACCGCAGAAACCTTCTCGAACTTTCAGCTCGACGCGGCCGAAAAGGATCAGGCCAAGGCGCTCGCCATCTCGAAGCGCTTCTCTGAACGCCTCATGACGCGCCTCCTCGATGAGACTCACCCCGAGGCAGGAATCCTCTTCCTTGGGTTCACGGGAACGGGTAAGACTCATCTCGCCAAGGCCATCCTCACCGACCTCGCGGCGCGCAAGGCTCCCGGATTCTTCATCCCGGCAAGCGAGTACTTCGACCTTTACACGCCCGCCTACGCGGCGAAGCTCGATCAGCCGCTCTGGAAGATTCGCCAGTGGCTCGCTTCAACTTCCTGCCTCGTCATCGACGAAGTGGGAACGAGCGCATGGACCGACGCCCGCAAAGATCGCCTTCAGCAGATCATCGATCTGCGCACTGCAAACCGCCTGCCGACCATCGTCACAACCAACCTAGCACAGGCCGACTTCGATGCCGCTGGTGCTGAGCGCATCGCCTCACGCTTCAATCAGGTCCTTTACCCCGTCAAATGCACCTGGTCGGACTTCCGCAAGCGCTCTGCCCTCAAAAACCTCAAACCCGAGGAGGTGTTCTGATGACTGGCACAGAAAAAAGCACGGCCCGTCCCTCTCCTCAATCGGGATTCGAGATCGAGCTGATCCCTTATCCCGATTGCATAGAGGTTCAGACCTTAAAAGTCACTTCCCTTGACAACGGTACATGCATCGAGATCGATGGATGCTGCCTTCGCGGCGTATTGAAGGCCTTCAGAGACCTAACGCCAGAAGACATCCGGCAGGGAAAAAGAATCCGCGTTCAGTTCTTTTACCCGCCTACGAAAGAACGCGCAGCTGAAAGCCGTACGCACCTTCTCCCGGAGCACTCAGCATGAGATCCAAAACTTGCCGCGGCTTCAATGCATGTTCCGGAATCTTTATCTCCGGGCGCTTATGGAATGAGGCGATCACTTTGGTGTTCGAAAACATCACACGCTCTTCGCCGCTGCCTTCAAGCACAAAGCAGAAAAGCCCCTCCTTTTCGTCATCCAGGTGCGTACCGGGACAACGGATCAAATGCGTTTCGCCACTTTCAGTCTTGAGTTCGTAAACCGATTGATCGTTTTCAGGTACTTCAATTTTCAACATGAAACCCTCCGTGAGGTGATTGATAGGCGTTCTGGGGAGAACAACCTCAATCATCCTGCGGAGGTCAGGACTCAGCAAATGCAATCGCTATTCGACGAATCTCCGCAGCCTGAGGCTCAAGTCCGCTGCATCGAATGCAGTCACTTCGAGGGCTCAAAGCGTGACCGCGGCGCATTCCTTTTCCGGAGACGCTCTGGCTACTGCGAGATCGATGACCGGCCGGGCGGACGGTGGAACGTCCTTCAGAACCTTGACCGGCCGCGGCGCTGTGCTCACTACCTCAGAGCGCCCGAAAGCCTCATCAAGCAAAGAACCACCTACCTCGCACGCCTCACAAATCCCGGCGGCGAGTCCATCCAAGACAGAGCACAAAGACTTTGGCACCGATAAATCTCAATGGAGGGAACATCATCATGAAGCGAATTATTCAGCTCACGTTGCCGTGGCCTCACCGCGCGCTCTCCCCGAATGCACGGGTCAACCTCATGCAGAAGGCTCGGATCTTCAAGCGCGAAAAGTACGCGACGATGATGCTCACGAAAGCCGCGCTTCAAAAGGTCGGCATCGAAAAGGTCACCGTCAAGGGTGGGCTCCCCGATAAGAAGTGGCGCGGCGGTCGAGTCAATATCGAGCTCATCTGCATCCCGCCTGTCACTCGCTATCACGACGAGGACAATCTCCTCGCAAACTGCAAGGCCATTCTTGACGGCATTGCTGAAGGCATGCAGGTCAACGACAACACTTTCCACTTCAAAGAACAGGACTGGCTTCAAGCTGAAAATCCCGGTCATCTCATCATCAATATCACCTGGGAACCGAGCCTGGGCTGCCGAAGCTTAGGAGGGAGGGATCATGAATGAAGGAGGAACCCCCATGCCAGTTGTCGATTTGGACGCAGGAAGAGATCGAGGCCCTCTCGGAGTCTCAAGCTTTCTTCCCGCGCCCGCAGCAGAGGCACTTGTTCGAGCTCACGCTACAGCTCTCGGATACGCAGAGGGATCGCTCGCCAGACTGCGAGCTATCGATGATGGGATCAAAAAAGTCAAAAGGCAGTTCCCGGCGTGGTTCCGCGAGGATGGTGACGGTCTCTGTCGGTGACGCTGGCCGGCCAGTGGGCGAAAGCGCTGTGTCCGCAAAGTACCTCGATGCCGATGTCGAGCACGCCAGACAGCTCCGCTCAGAGGGCTACTCATGGCGCAAAATCTCTCTCATGCTCGAGATCCCCGTGCGGACAATCCGCAGTTTCGTAGACGGTTCCCGGCGCGCTGTGACAGTCGTCGGTTGGAAAAAGGTAAAAAGATGGGTGAACGAAAACTGACGCCTCGGCAGGAGCGATTCGTCAAGGAATATCTGGTTGACCTCAATGCGACTCAGGCAGCAATCCGCGCCGGGTACTCGGCAAAAACCGCGAACCGCATCGGCCCGGAGTTACTTGGCAAAACTTGTGTCGCGGCCGCAATCGCAAGACAGAAAGAGAAACGCGCGGCCAAGATCGAACTTACGGCCGAAAAGGTGCTCGAGATGAACCTGCGCTTTTACAAGGTCAACTCCGAGCTCATCCCAAAAAAAACCTTCGACGGGCAGGCAACTACCAAAGATGGCGCGCTCGCTTGGCGGATGGTCGATGCCGCGGCGGCCGCAAAGGCGCTCGACATGCTGAACAAGCACTTCGGCTGGTATGAGAAGCCCGACGGCTCCAAAGATGCGGCCATTTCCTCACTGGCTTCAACCCTTCAGGGGCTCGTGAATGGACTTCGACCTGACAACAAATAAAGGGCAGTCTGAGGCGCTCATGTGGTGCGCGGCGCAGTGCACGAATGATCCTTTGAAGTTCGCTCAGATTGCCTTCCCCTGGGGCAAGGGCACGCTCGCAAACTTCACCGGGCCCGACAAGTGGCAAGCTGAAGTCCTGACCTCCATGCGCGACAGGCTCCAAAGCGGAGAGGCTTGGCAGCACGTCATTCAGGATGCGACGGCCTCCGGACATGGCACGGGCAAGAGTTGCCTTGTCTCGTGGATCATCCTCTGGGCGCTCTGCACCTACCCTGACACTCGCGGCGTGGTCACGGCAAACACCGAAAGTCAGCTCCGCACAAAAACCTTCGCAGAACTCGCCAAGTGGCATGGCCTCTGCATCTTCAAAGACTGGTTCGTCATGTCCGCGATGTCGCTCGTCTCCCGGCAAAAGGGGCATGAGCAGACTTGGCGCGTGGATGCTATCCCGTGGTCTGAGACGCGGCCAGAGGGCTTTGCAGGCCTGCACAATGCGGGCAAGCGCATCCTCGTCATCTTCGACGAGGCATCGGCTATCGCTGATCCCATTTGGGAGGTTACTGAGGGCGCGCTGACCGACAAGAATACGCAGATCTTCTGGCTGTGCTTCGGCAACCCTACCCGCAGCACTGGGCGCTTCTTCGAGTGTTTCCACAAGTTCCGGCACCGCTGGACGCATCGGCACGTTGACGGGCGCGACGCGGCCGGCACCGACAAGGAAAAGATTGCCGAGTGGCTGGCTGACTACGGCGAAGACTCAGACTTCTTCAAGGTGCGCGTGCGCGGCGTCTTCCCGAGCGCTTCAGCTATGCAGTTCATTCCCCGAGATGTTGCTGACTCGGCGGCTTCCCGGCCGCTCCCTCACGTGGACTACACGCGCATGGTGGCAATCCTGGGCGTAGATGTGGCGCGCTTCGGCGATGACGCCTCCGTCATCGTCACGCGCTTCGGCCTCGATGCGCGCTCAATGAAGCGGCAGCGCTTCCGCAACCTTGACGGGCATCAGCTCGGCGCGAAAGTCGCTGAGCACTACAACCGGCTCAAGGGCATGGGCGTCCGAAAGATCCTGATCCATGTTGACTCGGGCGGCGTTGGCGGCTCCCCCTGCGACTGGCTCCGTCACAACGGCTATCCCGTGACTGAGGTCAATTTCGGTTCGGGCGCGTCCAACAGGCAGCGCTACAAGAATCTCCGCGCTGAGATGTGGGGCCGCATGCGCGAGTGGCTCGAGCTTGGCGGCTGTATCGAGGATGACGAGGATCTCATCACTGACCTCACGGGAGTCGAGTACGACTACACACCGACGAATCAGCTCCTGCTTGAGAAAAAGGAGGATATGAAGGATCGCGGACTCCCTTCGCCAGACAATGCCGACGCGCTGGCTCTGACCTTCGCAGTCAAGGTCAACGAGTACTTGGATGATCTGCCGTCCCCACAGCCGTCCCGCAGCCGCCGGCACGGCATCCGGGATCCCTACCGCTGAGCACCCCTGCGCACTCCGCGCTCGGCAGGTGAGACCATCTCGGCATGAGTACCGAAACCTTCACCTGCCGGCGCATCACGTGCCGTGAGGCCTTCTCCCGGCCGGAATGGCCTGCTCTCGAAAAAGCCTACGGCGAAGAGATCGTCTATGAGGATCTGCCGCCAGCGCCTGACCGGCGCATGTATGAGCTCCTTGAGGCGCAGGGCATCCTGCGTCCAGTGGGGCTCTTCGAGGGCGAAGAGCTGATCGGCTTCGCGGCCTACATCACCACTGTGCTCCCTCATTTCGGCGGCGGCCGGGTTCTCGCTACCTGCGAAAGCATCTGGCTCCGAGAGGATCGCAGAGAGGGCACGGGCGCAGGCTCGCTCCTTCTCAAAACGCTCTTCAGCTGCGCAAAAGATGACGGTGCCTACGGCATGTATCTCGGGGCAAAGATCGGCACTCAGGCAGACAAGATCTTCGACCGGATTGCCAAGCCAGTGAACACGCTCTATTGGAGGAAACTGTGACAGCGCTCGTCCCTGCGGCGTCCCTGCCGCCTTGCTCCTCTGATGATCTCGCTCTGGTCATGGCGCTCCGCGAGCGCATCGATGCTGAGCTTGAGCCGTGCGAGTTTCCGACTGAGAACTTCTTCCATGCCGGCGTCTATGTCCGCACGTGCCTCGTCCCGAAAGACACGGTGCTGGCCGGCGCGGTCATCAAGATCCCGACAGTGGTCATCGTCTCAGGTCACTGCTACGTCCAGGCCGGGAAAGACACGCGCGAACTCAAGGGCTACGTGGTTCTCAAGGGCGCGGCCGGCCGGTCTCAGGTCTTCCGGGCTATCGAAGATACCTTCATCACCATGCTCTTTGCGTCCGACGCGGACAGCATCGAGCGGGCAGAGGAAGAGTTCACTGACGAATTTGAAAACCTCTTGACTAGGAGAAAACCATGAGCGGCGGAGTGACAGGCGGTCTGATCGCGGGCGCGGCCATTGCTGCGGCTGGTGCCGCAACTTCCATCTACACGAGCAACAAACAGGCCAAAGCTCAGAAAGCGGCTACGCAGCAGGCCGAAAGGCAGGCGCAGGCTGAGGCTGAGCGCTCCCGGCAGGCTCAGCGCAGGCAGGACTCGAACTCCGCAGACGTGAGCTCCATCCTCGCTGATGCGGCTAATGCCGGCATGAGCGCAGGGTCAACCCTGCTCACCGGCGCGGGCGGCGTGAACAACAACAACCTCGCTCTCGGCGCGGGCGGCGCACTGGGGTGATGCATGTCTGAAGATCTCAAGCTCAGGCAGCGCATCCTGACGCGCTGGGGCACGCTCAAAAAGGAGCGCGAGCCGTACATGACGCAGTGGCTCGAGATCTCTGAGCACATCACCCCGAGTCGCGGCCGCTTCCTCATCGGCAAAAACCGCAATGAGTCGCGCTCCAGGTGGAACCGCATCGTGGACAGCTCTGCCGTCCGGGCGGCAAACATCCTCGCGGCCGGCCTCATGAGCGGCATGACTGATCCGTCAAGTCAGTGGTTCGCGCTCACAACCGGCACGCCGAATTTGGATGAGGCGCAGGCCGTCAAGGTATGGCTCGATCAGGTGCAGCGCATCATGGAGATGGCCTTCACCCGGACGAACACCTATCAGGCGCTGCATCAGGGCTGGCGCGATGTGGGCACCTACGGCGTGATGGCTATGGTCATCGCAGAGGATGACAGAGAGGTCTTCCACTGCTACCCGCTCTCCGTGGGCGAGTACGCCATTGGCGTGGATGACAGAGGCGTGCCTGACACACTCTACCGGCGCTTCATCATGACGGCGGCTCAGCTGGTAGCGCGCTTCGGGCGCTCAAAGCTCTCGGCCGACGTGCTCCGCAACTTCGATGCCGGGCAGGTTGACCATGAGTACAAGCTGATCCATGCCATTGAGCCGCGCTTTGACCGGCAGTACGGCAAGCGCGATTCCCGCAACATGCCGTGGCGCAGCGTCATCATCCAGATTGACTCGGACGGCACGAAAGACGGCATCCTTGAGGAGTCAGGCTTCAACGAGTTCCCGTGCGTGGTGGGGCGCTGGGGCGCATCGGCCTCGGACGTGTACTCAGAGGAATCTCCCGGCATGGTCGCGCTCGGCGACGTGCGGCAGCTTCAGCATGAGCAGAAGCAGAAGGGAAACTCCATCGACTACATCGTCAATCCTCCGCTCATCATGCCCACTGCGGCGCGCGACAACGAGGATGACTTCGAGCCGGGCGGCAGAATCTACCTTGACGCTCCTGCGCAGAAGGACGCTGTGCAGTCCGCCTGGCAAGTCCAGATGGACATAAACGCGCTCCGGCAGGACATTGCTGAGGTGCAGCAGCGCATCAATCAGGCCTTCAGCGTAGACATGTTCCTCATGCTCTCCGGGCAGCAGATGGGCAAGATGACGGCCACTGAGGTTGCTGAGCGTCACGAGGAAAAGCTCATGATGCTCGGTCCCGTGCTCTCGCGCCTGAACAACGAGGTCTTGAAGCCGCTCATTGAGCGCACCTTCTCGATCCTCTACCGCGCGGGGCAGCTGCCTCCGGCTCCGCCTGAGCTTGCGGGCGTCGAACTCTCAATTGAGTACACGTCCATGCTCGCGCGCTCTCAGCGTGCGATTCGTGCGAACTCCCTCGATCAGTTCCTGCAGCGCATCGGGCAGGTCGCGCAGTTTGATCCGAATGTGCTCGCGAAAATCGACAGCTTCCGCATCGTTGACGAGTACGCCGATTACCTCTCTGTTGCTCCCTCTGTGGTCGTGCCCACTGAGCAGGCGCAGCAAAAGATTGAGGCGCAGCAGCAGGCTCAGCAGCAGGCTCAGCAGGCTGAGCAGATGCAGCAGGCCGCTGATGCCGTGTCCAAGCTTGGGCGCGTCCCGGCAGACGGTTCAACCGTCGGCGGGCAGGCCGTCCAAGGCATGCAGGAGCTTGCTCAGCAGGGGGCGCTGTAGCCCTGCGCACTCCGCAATTTTCGTGTGAGACGATTGACCGCATGAGAGACCGCAACCCCATTGCTGACAAGGCAGACGATGAGAAAGACAAGCGGGCGAAGAGCCGGATGGATCTGGCGCTCCGCTCCGTGATGGCTACGCGTGAGGGCAGGATGGCGCTTCAGTGGGTCTTGGATTCATCTGGCGTCAATTCTGCGTCATTCAGCCCGAACGCTCTCACGATGGCCTACTCCGAGGGGCGGCGCTCAGTGGGCATCCAGCTCGCTGAGCGCCTGCGCGCGGTGTCTCTTGACTATTTCAGACTCATGAAAGACGAATCCTATGAGTGACGAAACGAATCTGCCTGGCGAAGGCGCTCAAACTCCAAACGACGCGCAGCAGGCACCCGGCACCACACAAGCCACTGCCGGGCAGTCCGATGCTCAGAACGCTCAGCAGCCTGCCGTTGCTCAGACTCCTGCCGGACAGCAGGATCTGACCGGCGGGCAGACGCTGATGGGCGGAGCTCAGGACGGGGAATCCAAGGACGATAAAGACGACAGCCAGAAGAAAGCGCCCGAACCTGGGAAGACTGAGGGCGCTCCGGAAGAGTACGGCGACTTCAATGCACCGGAAGGAATTGAGCTCGCTGGCCCGGTGATGGATGAGTTCAAGGGCGTGGCTAAGGAGCTGAATCTTTCGCAGGAGCAGGCGCAGTCCCTGATTGACAGGGTCACGCCGGCAATGCAGGCAAGAGCAGTTGAGAACATCCAGCGCGTGAGCAGGGAGTGGGCTGAGCGTTCAAAGAACGACGCCGAAATCGGCGGCTCGAACTACCAGGCTACGCAGGCGAACGTTTGGCGAGTGATCTCCAACTTCGGCCGCGCGGCAGACGGGTCGATTGACCCGGACGTTGCGGAGTTCATCAATTCCCCGATGGGCAACCATCCGGGAGCGCTCAAGCTCATCGCCCGTGCCGGTGCGAAATTCGGCGAAGCGAAGATACCGACGGGCAGTCCGGCGCAGACGCCTTACACCCCGACGGACTTCTACAACGACGCTAAGAGAAACTGAGGCTAGATATGGCTGACATCATCACTGACAACAACCCGGTGACGCTCGCTGACTTTGAAAGCCTGACGAACGACAAGCCGATTCGCTCGCTGATGCATACCATCCGCGACTACATGCCGATCTTCGATCAGGCGGTCATCCAGCCCGGCAACGATGGTTTCGGAGACCGCGGCAAGATCATCACGACCTATCCTGAAGGTCAGCTGCGCGCCTTCAATGAGGGATGGGATACGGAAAAGGTGCACGGCTCTGACGTGCGCTACCGTGCCGGCATGATGCGCACCCGTTCAGAGGTTGACCGTGATCTCTACAACACGCGCCCGGCAGCTGAGCGCGATGCCTGGCGCTTCCGAAAGGATCAGGGCTTCATGCGCGGCCTTGCCCGAAAGGTCGTCAAGACCATGTTCTACGGCTCCGCAGCGGCTGATCCGCGCGGCGTGGACGGCCTCGGCTCCATCGTCACACCGGCGAATGAAGCTTTTGCTGATCGCATCATCAATGGCGGCGGCACGACTGCGGCAAAGCAGACGGACATTTGGCTCGTCAATTGGGATGCTGAAGCCTGCTTCTGCTTCTACCCGCAGAACGGCTCTCAGGCTGGCCTGCGCGTTGAGAACATGGGCGAGCACTACGCCTTCGACGCGAACGGCAAGCGCTTCCTCGCGCTCATCACTGAGTTCGCCTGGGATCTTGGCGTCGCGCTTTACGACCCGGAAAAGATTGTCCGCATCGCGAACATCGACACGGCCAAGTACTCGATCCAGAACAACAAGGGCGGCGGCGCTGCGAACCTCATTGACCTCATGACTCAGGCCATTGAGATGCTCCCGGATGATCAGACCGGCCGCGTGGCCTTCTACATGAATGACGCGGCGCGCTCCGTTCTTCGCCGTCAGATTGTGAACAAGGACAACGTGCTTCTGAACATGGATGAGGTGGCCGGCCGAAAGGTGCTGACCTTTGCGGGCGTTCCGGTTCACAAGGTGGGCACGGACATCATCCCGAACAACATGAACGTCCTCGCCTAAAGGAGATCTCATCATGATGGATGTCAAGCTCGTTTTCTGTGAGGATCAGGCGGCGACTGCGGCCTTCACGTCCTCGGCAATCGACTTCGGCCAGAAGGCTCCGACGACGGGGCTCAATGACCATGAGCTCTACGTCGTCATCAAGGCGACGACTGAGTGCACCGGTACGGGAACGCTCACGCTCACTCTTGAGCAGTCCGATGAGGCTGCGGCCAACTTCTCCACTGCGCTGGTCACGGGCGCGCTCACGGCTGATGAGCTCAATGCCGGCGTTGCGCTCCATCTGCCGATTAAGCACAAGCGCTACCTGCGTCTCAAGGGCGCGGCTTCAACGACCGCGCTCACGGCTGGTGCTGTGACCTGCTACCTCTCCGATGTGTTCGACGCTCGCTTCATCGTGCCCAAAGAGGGCATCGAGTTCATCGCGACGACGGACTGACCTTTCTCTCCTCCTAAGTGGGCGGCGGGCGGGGGCGACTCCGTCCGCCATTTTTGTATATGGCTACGAAAGCAGACATTTGTAACCTCGCGCTCAGCACGCTGGGCGACTCGGCAACCGTCACGGCAATCGATTCGCCAGACGGCTCGCCTCAGGCTGGGCACTGCGCTCGCTTCTACCCTATTGCGCTCAGGCAGCTTATGGAAGAGGCCGACTGGTCTTTCCTCACGCGGCGGCAGCGGCTCGCTGCGCTCTCGTCTCTCGATGAGGAAACCTACTCATGGAAGTTCGGCTTCAGCGTTCCGAGCAACTGCGTGCGCATCATCAAGCTCGAAGCCGTTCACTTCAGGGAGCGCAGGACAATCGACTACGAGCTCGAGATGGATCCAAGCAATGCCTCGCGCCTGATCCTCTGCAATGAAGAGTCTCCAGTGCTCTCCTTCGTTGCGCTCAATGACAATCCGTCCATCTATCCGACGTACTTCATCAATGCGCTGGTGCCGCTCCTGGCCTCCATGCTGGTGGGGCCGCTGAAGCAGGCCGATGCTTCTTCGACTGAATCTCGTAACCTGCTTGCTCTCTATCAACAGGCGCTCTCGCTGGCCAAGACCGCTGACGCCTTCAATGCGCGGCATCGCGGCCGGCGGCGCGAACGCCTCGCTCCTCATCTCCGTGCGAGGATCGTCTGATGGCAACCATCCGAAACTACATGCGAGCCTTCAATGGCGGCATCGTCTCTCCTTCCATGTATGCCCGAATCGATGACGGCAAGTATCAGACGGGGCTCGCTGAGTGCACCAACTTCCTGGTCGAACCGCAGGGGCCTGTGTGCTTCCGGCCTGGCTTTGTCTACGTGAATCAGGCAAAAGAGACGGGCTACGCTCCAAAGCTCATCTCCTTCACGTTCTCTACAGATCAGACGATGGTGCTCGAATTCGGGCACCACTACGTGCGCTTCCACACTCAGGGACAGACGCTCATGAATGGAAGCTCTGCCTACGAGATCTCGAGCATCTATGACGGCGCAGATGTCTTTGACCTTCACTACGTCCAGTCGGCCGACATTCTGACTTTGGTGCATCCGTCCTATCCGCCGATGGAACTCCGGCGCTACGGGGCTTCCGACTGGCGCTTTGTCGAGGTCACCTTCAGCAGCAAGCTCGCGGCTCCCGGCGCTCCGAGTGTGTCTCAGCATATCAATGAGTCAGTCTCGAACCCCACTGACTACGTGCGAAAGTACGCGGTCACGGCGCTCACTGAGGATGGCAGTCAGGAAAGCGCAGTCTCGCCTGCGACGAGCATCAACTGCAACCCCTACGGGGACGGCTCCTACAACACCATCTCTTGGAACGCAGTGAGCGGCGCTGGCCGGTACCGCGTCTATCGCGATGTGGGCGGCCTCTGGGCGTACATCGGAGAAACAACGAGCACGAGCATCATTGATGAGAACATCACGGCCGACAGCTCCATCACTCCTCCGATTTACGACGACCCCTTCAATCAGCAACGGGGCATCACGAGCGTGACGGTCAACAATCAGGGCAGCGGGTACACCTATGCGCCCAAAGGTGTGAAGACTGGTCAGTACGTGTCAAAAGGCACGCTCGCATCGGCGGGGGCTGTGGCATATGTTGGCATGCCGCTCGAGACTTTCAAGAAACTGCCATATAGCAAAGAACCGACTGCTTTTGCACAAAGTGAACCATATTGGGGAAAAAGATCGGAATCACAGTTTGGATATCCTGATTATCCGTCGGCAAATTCATTGAAAGAATCTGCGAAGGAATTCATTGAACTGGTTGATATTAGCGGGGGCGGCAGCGGGGCAGGATATGAGCTCGATTTTGAAGTGAGTAATGACCGCTATAAAGAGACTGTTTCTGAAGGTGATAGCGACACGGTTTATTACTATTCGTCCACGATAATTACGCTCAAAGGTGTTCGAGTCACTGCGGCTGGCTCAAATTATTCTCAGCCTGTTGTTCGCGTTTATCTCAATCAGGGCATTCTTGTTAGCAGATACAACGAAGCTCTGCGCTATGAATACACGCTGGCCGTGGACAATTATGGCGTCAATGTCTACGTCCGCGATTCGACCGGTTCCGGCGCTGAGCTGGCTCCAGTGGTCAGCAATGGCCGGATCACTTCGATTCGGGTAGTGAAGCCGGGCAGCGGGTACTCGTCTCCGACGGTGGTGATTGATCCGCAGGGCACGGGCGGCTCGGGCGCGAGTGCGACGGCTCATGTGGGCTCTGCGGGCGACTATCCGGGCGCGGTCTCGTACTTCGAGCAGCGGCGGTGGTTTGGCGGCACCTATCAGCGTCCAAGCAATCTCTGGGCGACAAAGTCGGGCACTGAGTCGGATATGAGCTACAGCCTTCCGGTGCAGGATGATGACAGGATTTCCGTGCGTGTTGCGGCGCGTGAGGCGAACCGCATCCGGCATATCGTCCCGCTCCAGCAGCTGATTCTCCTGACCGGCGCGGCGGAGTGGCGCGTGTCTCCGCTGAACTCAGATGCAATCACACCGTCCTCAATGTCGGTGCGTCCGCAGTCCTACGTGGGCGCGAATGGTGTGCAGCCTCTGGTCATCAATTCTCAGATGCTCTATGCGGCTGAGCGCGGCGGTCATCTTCGCGAGCTGGGCTACAACTATGAGGCGGGCGGCTTCATCACGGCAGATGTGTGCCTGAGGTGTCCGCACCTTTTTGACAATCTCACCATCAAGGATCTGGCCTACTCGAAAGCTCCGTGGCCGATTGTGTGGGCTGTGAGCTCGTCGGGCGACTTGCTGGCCTTGACCTACGTTCCTGAGCAGCAGGTGGGCGCTTTCTCCCGGATCACGACTGACGGCGTCTTTGAGTCCTGCGCAGTTGTAGCTGAGGGTGACGAGGACATTCTTTACTGCGTCATCCGGCGCACCATCAACGGCGTCGAGAAGCGCTTTGTCGAGCGCATGCATGAGCGGCAGTTCACCAAACTCGAGGACTCGATCTTCATGGATTGCTCGGGCACTTACTCGGGCGAGCCGAAAACCGAGATCAGCGGGCTCACGTGGCTTGAGGGCAGAGAGGTCTGCATCCTTGCTGACGGCTCAGTTGAACCGAAACAGGTGGTCACTGGGGGCAAGATCACGCTCGCGCAGCCGGCCTCCAAGGTGCATATCGGCCTGCCCTATGTGGGTGATCTGAAGACTCTTCCGGTGGCTGTCGCGCTTCAGGACGGCTCCTACGGCTCCGGGCATCAGAAGAACGTCCGAAAAGTCTTCTTCCGTGTGGTGGATTCTTCCGGGCTGAAGGCTGGCCCTTCGACAGATCAGCTTGCGGCCTACCCGGCGCGCAGCACTGAGTTTGCCGGATCTCCGCCTTCTCCGATTACGGACGAGTTCGGCTTCGCGGTCTTCCCGCAGTGGGGCGCGGGCGGGCAGGTGTGCATCCGGCAGGATGATCCTCTGACGCTGCGGGTAATCTCGATGACGGCGCAGGTTGAGATGGTCTGACCGCTTCAGCACCCCTGCGCATTCCGCAGCCTCCGTCTCAGACAATGAGCTGATTCGGAGGCTTTTCTATGGCTGCTTCATCAGCATCAACTTCTTTCGGCGCGAGCTGGGGCGGACTGATCGCGAGCGGTGTGGCGAACACCATCAGCGCGTTCGGCTCCTTCGGCCTGCAAAAGACCAAAAACGCCATTGCTCAGTCGCAAGCGAACATCGCGCGCATCAATGCGCAGACGATGATGCGCCAATACGAGGCAACGCTGCGGGCAAGCGAGAAAGACATTCAGAAAACGACGATGGCGGCCGGGCGCGTCAAGGGCTCTCAGCGGGCGGCGCTGGCTGCGAACGGCATTGCCGTGGGTGAGGGTTCCGCTGCTGAGCTCCAGGCTTCGACCGACATTGTCAAAGAGATCGATGTCAATCAGATCAAGTCGAATGCGCTCAATAACGCCTGGGGCTACCGAATGCAGGCTGCTGGCTTCGAGGGACAGGCGCTCATGGCTGAAGCCTCAAAGCAGAGTGCGTGGCTCACGGCCGGCGCGACGCTCATGGGGGCTTCGCAGTACTCCGCGGCGAACTACATGCAGGCGGCGCTCGGCGTCTATCAGGGGCTGAGCTCAAATCCGCTCAGCACTGACAAGAACTTCTCAGCGGGCGGCAAGTGGACGAACTATGCCGGGGCGAAGCAGTACGGCTACGGCTTCGGGGATACGGGCTGGGGCAACTTTGCCGGCGCATCACGCTACGGCCGGATGTAAGGAGGAAAGATCAGCATGCCGATGGTTCCGACTTTCCAGGGCGGCATTCCTCAGGTGCCTGACAGCGGGCGCACTGGGCGGATGGTGATAGATGCTCCGCGTCCGACAGTGGACTATGAGTCAACCTTCCAGGCGGCAATCCGGCCGCTGGCCTACGGTGCTCAGGCTGTGGGCAAGATTCTCGAGACTGAGCACGCGCGCAGCGTCAAGGCCGAAAGCGATGAGGCTGAGACGAAATTCATGCAGGTTGTCCAGAATGCGCTCTATGCGCCTGAGACGGGCTACATGGCTCAGCGCGAGAAGAATGCTGTAGACGCCTTCACGCCGACAGTCGAGTGGATTCAGAAGGGTGCGCAGGGCATCCTTGACAAGCTCACGCCTGATGTCCGGGCGGCGGTCGAAAGCCGCATCCAGGATCGCTTTCAGACTGCGCGCGGGCAGATGATGCGGTGGAATCAGGCGCAGACAGATCAGTGGCACCTGACCTCATCTCAGTCCCGGCAGAAGGCGCTGATGGATGACGCGGCGCAGCACTACTCAGACAAGGACTACCTTGCCAAGACGTGGCTTTCCATTGTGCAGGAGCATGACTATCAGGCGCAGATTGCAGGCTACGATGAGGACACGCGGCGGCAGGGAGTGGCTCAGCTCTATGACGCCTTCATGGCGCAGCGCTTTCAGCAGTGGGCGAACGATGATCCGGTCGGGGCGTTCGCTGCGAGCCGTGACGAGCGTGAGCATATGAGCGCCAAGGCTTGGGATGCTGTAGACAATTCGCTCTGGGCGTCAAGCAAGCGGCAGCTCGCCTATCAGGTGGCGCAGCAGGCTCCTGGCCTTGTCGGTAAAGGGCGCGTCAATCCGAAAACTTCAACCGGCATCCCGCTCGTTGATGGCCTCTCTACGCCTCGCAAGCTTGAGATCATGTCCATGGCCGGGGCTTTCGTCGCGAGAGAGACTGCCGAGCGGCAGGGCAACCTCAAGCGCGAGATGGAAAACTCGCTCGCACTGACGGAGCAGGAGGGTACTGATCCGAATCCGATTTCGCGAGATGCCTTTATCGCTACCTATGGCGACAAGCGCGGCGAAGAGCTCTTCTCAGACTACGAGATAAAACGAAAGGCTGCCGAAAGCATCTTCTCCTTCCGCAGCCTGTCAGATGCGGACATGGATGCCGCTGTCGAGAATCTGAAACCTGTTTGGGGGTCAGCTTCCTACGCAGAAGAGGCCAAGGGCTACGAGGCCGCGAAGAAAGCCAGGGATGAGGTCAAGGCAGAGCGCAGGAAAGATCCTCTGGGCACGGCCATTCAGGATCAGAAATATCAGCTCGCGCCAATCACTGACTGGACAAAACCGGCGGCCTTTGATGAGCTGGGCGCGCGTGCGCGAGAGATGGGCACAATTGCGAACGACTACGGCGTGGCTCCAGTGCTCCTGCGCAAGAGTGAGGTGTCTGAACTCAAGACGATGCTCGAGGGACTGCCTCCGGCGCAGCAGGTGACGATGCTCAGGCGGCTGGCTGCTTCAGTCGGGCCGGATGGTGAAAGCACGCTCGGCGCTCAGCTGGGCGACGATTGGCGCAACGTCTTTCTCCTGTCTATCGAGAATCCGGCTGAAGACAAGAAACCTGCGGATAAGGATTCAAACACGCCCACTCAGGCGGATGTGCCTGAGCTTTACCTGACCGGGAAGCAGGCGATTGCCGAGAAGGATTCGGCGATGGCAATGATTACTTCTCCGCAGCTCGGTGTGAGCTACTACGTACCGAAAGATCTCAATGGTCTGTATGACGCGCCTCAGGTTCGAGATGCAATCATCGATTCAGTGACGAAAGTGGCTGCCGGGCTGGCACGCAAAGACGGCGCAGTGGGGAGCACCACTCATATAGCGAGGGCATTGCAGCTCGTCGTCGGCGATATCTACGAGTATCAGGGCAGGAAGATTGCGCTCAAGGGCGGCCTGGATCTCTCCGATGCTGAGACGGCCGTCAAGCGCATGCGAACGAGCATGCACGACATACCGACGCCGGTTGCCTACACGGCGATGGGTGATCCGCTCACTGGGCCGGAACTTGACAAGCATCTCGCAACGGCAACGCTTGTTCCGGCCGTGAATGGTGCTGAGAACACTTTCAACGTCATATGGGGCGATTCAATCCTGTTCTACAAGAACAAGCAGCCCTTTGAAATCAAGGTGTGGGGCGAATGATCTTTCAGCGTGAATACGGCTATCAGCCGACGCCGGAAGCCCCGGCAAAGATAGTTCCTCCTCAGCCGCCAGAGGGAGAGTCCCCTGCGCAGACTGATGCTCAGACGGCTCAGGCTCAGGAGAATGACGGGCGGCCGGTCTTCTCGTCGGACGTGTTCTCTGCCGTTGGGCAGGGCTTCATGTCCGGAGCGTATGAGATGCGCTCGGCGTTCGAGTATGCAGTCTCAGGATTGCCGCTGCTGGATGAGGACTACCGGGCGCGCCTCGAGGCTCAGGCTGAGCGTGACAGGCGCTATGCACGGGATGAGTATTCGCCTGATCCCTTCAGAAGCTCGAAAGCAGCGCAGATTGTTCATGGCCTGACGAACGGCCTCACTAAATACGGACTCGCGCAGACGGTGGGAAGCCTCTTTCCGGGCTGGGGCAATGTCGCAACGACTGCGGTCTTAGTGGGAACGACATTCGGCGTGGGTGAGACGCAGCACCTGCTTGAGGAGGGCGTAGACAAGTCAACCGCGCAAAAGGCAGGCGTCTTCTCGGGCATCTCTAACGCTTTCTGGGCGGCTGTTCCGGGTGCATTCGTTGCGAATTCGACGAGAACGGGTGTCAGACTCGCAACCGGCGCGGGTACGGGCGCAGCGCTTGGCGGATTCTCCAACGTCAATGAGCAGGCCACAATTCAGACGATTCTCCGGCAGGCAGATTACTCGAAAGCGGCTGAGCAGTACGATCCAACTGATCCGCTGAATCTCGCGCTGGGCGTGGTGCTGGGCGGCGCTGCCGGTACGGTTCCCGCGCTGCGCAGGCCGGGCGGTGCTTCTGCGTCAGCGGAGACTGTCGCGGCCGGTGAATCTGCTCCTGCGACAAGTGAGCCTGCAACCTACGTCACTAACGGCGGCAATGGGCCGCAGGTCAAGGATGTGGAGGTCGAGGACGCGGCGCGCATCCGGGCGCAGGAGACGGCCAACACTGCGAATCTCCCGGTGGATCAGACGAACGGCGCTGCGGTAGAGCGCGCGCGGAAAGCTCAGTCAACGGCTGACCGGCAGATTCGCGAGAAAAAGCCGGTGAAGGTTTCGCCTGAGGCGGTGGATCCAGAGAAGATTGAGGCGATTCGAAAGGCATCGCTTGAGCGGCTTTCCAAGCTCGCAGCCTCTGAGGGCGCAGTCATCCAGAACCGTGACAGATCTTCCAAAGAATCTGTCAGTCAGATGAACGCCATTGCGGCCGATCCGGACTATCTCCGCGTCGCGACTTCGCATCTGCTCAGTGAGGGCGCTCCCGTCGTCACGGATTCAAGCTCAATTCCGGAAGCTCAGCGCGGGCGGCTCTCGGTCATGGTTGACGCCAAGGGTGAACGCTATCAGGTGCAATATGCCGTGGTCGATGCGGACACGGTGCTCACGTCGAATGCCATTGACGGCACGCCGAACCTGCTCTACGGCGCTCAGACTGATGAGCTCGTCCCGAAAGCGATTGCCGGCAACGGGCGCGTGACCGCTCTGGGCGAGGCCTATGTGCGCGGCACGGCTGACCGCTACCGGGCGGAGTTCGAGGCCGACCCGGCGCACGGCATCTCACCTGACGTGATCCGCAGCATGAGCAAGCCGATCCTCGTGCGCCTGGTGCGCGAGAGTGATCTGCCGGCCGACATTGGAGACCGCTCGAATCAGCGCACGACGGCCGAGCTCAATTACCTTGAGACGGCCATTCAGGACAGCACACGCATTGACCTCTCTCAGCTGGCCTTCACTGAGGACGGCAATGTTTCTCCGGAAAGCATTCGGCAGTTTGTCGCGCTGCTTCCAGAAGCTGAGCGCGGGCAGCTGATTGTCAACGGTGTGCCGACTGATGCCGCTGCGCAGCGCTTGGATCGAGCTATCTTCCAGGCGGCCTATAAAGCTCCCGGCCTCACGTCCCTGCTTGACAGCTCGAACGCGACGCCTGGCGTGGCTCAGCTCTTGAGGGCGCTGAGGACGCTGGCTCCGCGCGTGCTCTCGCTTGAGGGCGGCGGCGCAGCAGATTTCCGGCCGGCCATTGCTGAGGTGCTCAATGAGTTCCAGAGCATGCGCGCATCCGGCCAGAAGGTGAATCTCGCTGAGCTGGCTGCGCAGTCATCGCTGGATCGCTCCGCTGAGGCGCAGCTGTTCCTTGACTTCCTCGCAAAGAACGAACGCGAGAAAGGCGGCGTGCGCGGCATCGTGGACGCCTTCACTCAGCTCACGGAATTCGCACGGGCGAACCTTGACAGCATTGCTCAGGGTGAGGGCATGTTCGGACCTCCGCCCGAACTCACGCGCGTGGACATGGCTCGCGAGTTCGGCCGGATCACGGGTGTGGAGGTCAACGAGCGCGCCTTCAAGGATATGAGCACGCTCTCAGGAGTTGCCAAGGCCGACAGGACTGAGCAGATCAAGTCGGGGCCGGAGCTCGCGCACGCTGCGACAGAAACCTTCACGGGTGTGCCGATTGAGCCGGTTCCGCGAATGGAACTTATCGAGGTTGCACGCACTCCGGACGGGAAAGTTCATCGTGTCTTAGGCATCAATGGCGACCCGAATTTGACCGTTTTGCCAGAAGGCATCGCTGGCGTGAAGCCCCTGCCAGTTCGTCTGCAAGAGGAAACGCTTAACAACGGTCATTTGGAGCGACATCTGGCTGACCTTGAGAAAGCTGGATACGAAACAGTTTCTCAGGCGATTGTAGATATTGCTCGCAACTACACTCAGATTTACGCGGGTGTGAAGGAAGGGCAGATCGTTCTGGTGCGCCCGATAACACTCAACGAGAATGGCGTTTTGAGAAAAGGAATTCTCTACAACGAATTTCAAGAGGTTTCGGGCATATATCGTGTGGGGAGCGTGGCCGCTGTAGCTAAAGATCGCTATTTGAAAGACAGAAGGCTGCTGTGGGACAAGAACCATACTAGTCGCCTACAGTCCGGCACGTCTGCCGAACCGCGCACCCGAGGCTTGACTGGGCCACAACAGCCTTCATCTGAGAACAGTATCAGCGAACCCGATGCGCCTGTCAACACCGGCGCTACTGTTCCTGAGCAGAATGCCGCTGCGCAGGATGCCTCTCCCGATCTGTTTGGTGGCGATGAACCCGCTCCGCAGGATTCGCTTGGCCTCTTCAATGAGCCTGAGGCGACTCCGCAGCAGGCTTCATTCATGGACGAGCTGGGCGAGCCGATCGCCACTGCGGACGAAGCGGCGCGTGTGGTCGAGAAGGTCGAGGAGGCTCGCGAGGCCAAGATTGTGCAGGAGTCGCTTGACCTCTTTGCCTCTAGCGATGCGGAGATGACGGGAGAGCGCGCGCGGGTGCAGATGGTATTGCAGGACAACCCGGACATGCGCGTCCAGCTCGATGACCAAGGGACGACGATCACCGCTGCTGAGCTCCTGGCTCGGGAAGAAGAACACGCCAAGCAGGTCGAGGACATGGCGTACAAGGCGTTGCCTGTCGCTGAGATCTGCGCACTGGTCAACAATGGAGTCTGATGATGGCGAACGTCCAGCAAATTCAGATGCGCAAAGAGTGCCTTCAGCGCACGTCTCTCGCGCTGGGGCGCGAAATCACGCCGAGTGAGGGGCATGAGATTCTGGCCGGCATCCGGGCGGGCATGCTCCGCGCTCGGGCGGCTGATCCAGACGCATGGCGGGGGATGTCGCATCAGCAGCGTGTTGACGCTGCGACGAAGCTCTATCAGGAGACGCTCAAGGCTGAGGCAAAGAAGATCCGACAGCGTGCTTACTTGTCCGTGCTCGCTCAGGCGAATGTCGAACGTTCGCTGGCCTTTCAGCGCAAGCGCGGCTATCACGGATACTCTGCGGCCGGGCAGGTGCTCAGTGAGATTGACCGTCGCGTGATCGGCGCTCAGTCTGAGGCAGACAATGACTTTCTCGTTGCGATTGACGGCAAACAGAAAGGCATCACCGGGCTCTTCACGGATCTGAATTTCGAGGAGGCCGTGACAAAAGAGGTCTTCGGAGAAGATTCAGGCAGTCAGATTGCAAAGTACGTTGCTGCCGAATGGAAACGGCAGGACGATGCCGGCATTGACCGCTATAACGCTGAGGGCGGCAACATCGTCAAGCTTGACCATTACATACCGCAGACTCACGACACGAGGCTGATGTCTCATGCGGTTGAGGTTCTGGCCGGTCAAGGCAAGCTCAGGCGCTTCGCAAATGACGTTGAGCGCTGGATACGAGATGCACCATCATCCTACGACGCGAACCGCGCGGCCTGGGTGCAATTCATAGAGCCTCTGATTGACCGCTCAAAGTACATTGATCTGAATGGTGATCCCATGTCGGATCAGGACTTCATCGAGATGCTGGGGCGTGCCTTTGACACGATTTGCTCAGACGGCGCAAATAGTGACTTCGAGGTTTCGACTGTGGCCGGGCCGTCGGCATCCCGTGCGAACCGAGGCGACTTGCACCGAGGGCTCCATTTCAAGGACGCGAGCAGCTGGCTTCAGTATCAACGAACCTTTGGGCAAGGCACGGTCTTTGATCTGATGAGAGGTTCGCTCAGGCGCTCTGCCAAGGATGCTGAGCTCATGAGGTCACTGGGCCCGAACCCTAATGCAACCTACGCGGCAATGAAGCGCATGGCCAAGGCTGAGGCGGATCAGATCAATGCGAAGATGCAGGGGCGGCCGGGCATTGTCCAGACCATGAAAGCCGGCCTGAGCGAGCACTACATTGATACCGAATGGAGCGTGCTCAATGGCAGTGCGGCCTCTGTTGACGCCTCCCGGGCGGCGCTGGCCGACATCTCCGGCGGTATGCGCAATCTCGAGGTGGCTACCAAGCTCGGATCAACCTTCCTTTCTTCTGTCTCCGACATTCCGACCTACTATTCGACGGCTCGCCTGATGGGCATCCCTGCTTGGACGGCGACAAGGAATCTCATTGCGGCTTGGGGCTCCGAGGCGCGTGACCTTGCCGTCCGCGGCGGCATCATGGCCGATGCGCTCTCATCGGCCTGCTCGCGCTGGGGGCTTCAGAATGTCGGCAGCGGATGGACGGGCAAGCTCGCGTCCGCGACGATGAAATATTCGCTCCTTGATGCCTTCACGAATGGCGTGCGCCGGGCAGAGATGATTAACTACATGGGCATGATGTCCTGGCTCGTCAAGACAGACTGGAGCAATCTGACGCCGTATCAGCGGCGCGTTTTTGAACGCTGCGGCGTCAATGAGATGGACTGGATTCTCTGGCAGGAGGCGAAGCCCTACAAGATTCGCGGCGCAGGTTTCCTGACGCGAGAGGACATTCGCAATGTGGATATAGACGCGCTCAGCACGGATAAGCAGCGGCTCGTCAAGCTCGTCCCGAATGGAGCTCCAACGGCTCGCGATATGGAGCATGCGGTCACGTCTTACCTGGCCGTGCTGAGAGAGGAATCGGGCCTTGCTTCCCTTGCTCCTGATCTGGGCACACGGGCGCTCAGCAATATCGCTGGGCCGAGAGGCACCTTTGCCGGCGAAGCCGTGAGAGGCCTGCTCCTCTTCAAGTCCTTTCCTATTGGCTTCATGCGGCGGCACCTTGAGCGCATGTCTGACATCGCTCAGACAGAAGGCAGCGTCTCCCGCGCAAAGTACGCAGCTCTGATCTTCACAACAACGACGATGGCCGGGGCAATCTCCGTTCAGCTTCGCGCGCTGGCTTCCGGCCGGGATTTGCAAGATCCAACTTCTGCGGACTACTGGATGCAGGCAATGTCTGTTGGCGGCGGTGCGGGCTTCCTGGCTGATCTCATCGTTGCCGGCATGGACGGGGAGAACACCTACGGCTCGCCAAACTGGCTCAAATTCATGGGCCCCGTGACGGGCACTGTGCTCGATGCATGGGACGTGGGCAAGAGTTACTACAACGACTGGCGCGGCAGTCTGGCCAATGGCCTCTACAACCGGCAAACCAAGTCTGATGCGAAGGCGCTGCGCTTCGCGCGTTCGCATATGCCGTTTGTGAACCTCTGGTATCTGAAGGGCATCATCGACCGCGCGGTCTACAACGACATGATGGAAGCATCGTCTCCTGGCTACCTCGCGCGCATCGAATCGTGGGGCCCGAAGCACACCGGGCAGGAGTACTGGTGGGCTCCGACAGAGATTGTGCCAAAGCGCATGCCTCGCGTGGCGAATGCTCCTGAGTAGCCCTGCGCACTCCGCGACTTTCGTCATCCAGAATGGCTCCAATTGGAGCCGTTCTCATGATTGACTACGTCAAGCGCCTCGCTGGGCCTTACACTGGCGCAGGCCTCAAAACTTTCTCTTTCAGCTTCAAGATCTTCGAGGAGACGGATGTCTACGTTGCGACTTCCTTCTCTGATCTTGAGGCCGCAGTGAATTTGTCCTACGGCACGGACTACTCCGTGACCATGAATTCGGATCAGGATGCTGCGCCTGGCGGCTCAGTCACGCTCACGAATGGCCTCGCGGCAGGCCAGATTCTCGTCATCGGCTCCGCTCTCGCATACACGCAGGAAACTCAGCTCACCAACTACTCTAGATTTCCTCCCGAGATCATCAATGAGGGCCTAGACCGCATCGTTGTTCAGATTCAGCAACTCGTCGAGCAGACAGGGCGCACGCTTAAGGTCCCGGCTACGTCCTCGACGACGCCCGAGGAAATGATCGAAAAGCTCCTCGCCGCCCAAGACGACGCCCGACAGTTCGCTGATGCCGCCCAGCGGTCCGCCGAAGAGGCGAAGAAATCCGAGGGGCAGACGAAGGCCTACGCCGAAGCTGCCACCATCATCGTCCCGGTCAAGGACGAGATCAAGACCGTGGCCGGCAACATCGTGCCGGTGGTGGCGACGGGTACAGCTATTGAGGACGTGAAGACCGTCGCCGGCATCAAGGATGAAGTCGTCGAGGTTGCCGGCAAGGCCTACGAAGTCTCCAAAGTGGCAGAGAAGATCGAGGATGTCGTGAAGGTATCCGGCGGCATGCCCTACGTTGAGACTGTGGCGACCGACCTTGTTGGCAAGGTAGTAGGCGACGGCGACTGGGACTGCGGCTCCACGACAGATGAGATCGTTGGCGACATCGAAGTGGTCAACGGCAACATCCACACGGTGGCGATCAACATCGAGGACGTGAACAAGGTGGCCGGCGCTATTGATCGCGGCGATCTTGAGACGGCTGTGAATGCCGTTGAGACGACTACCGAAAACGTCCGTCTATCCGAAGCGGCGCAGAAGAGTGCAGAGGCCGCCAAAGCATCCGCGCTCGAGGCGAGGGCCGGCGCTGATGCAAGTAATGCTCTCGCAAAGAAGTGGGCCACGCAGACGACGGCTCCGGTGGAGAGCGAGCTCTATGGTGCGAAGTACTACGCCGAGAAGGCCGCGCAGTCTGAAAGCTCCACTGGAGGGCTCCTACAGGAGGTGAAGGACGCGACTGCGGCGGGTGTGAGGAGCGTCCGGTCGGAGGGCGGCACGCAGGTGACTGCTGTGCAGGACGCGGGCTCCACTGCTGTCAACCAGATCACGCAGGAAGGCTCCTCGCAGAAGTCCGCCGTGGCGGCCGAAGGAACCAGGCAGGTCGGCTTGGTGGCGAGTGCTGGCACGTCAAACGTGTCGAAGGTGAACGCTGCGGGCACGACACAGGTTGCCGCCGTCAACGCAGCCGGCGCTGCTCAAACGGCCAACGCAAAGGCGCAGGCCGATGCCGCAGCCAAGTCGGCTACCGCCGCATCGAGCGCGCAGAAGGCGGCCGAGACTGCGAAGGCAGGAGCCGATACAGCCTCGACGACCGCAAAGGCATGGGCAAGCAAGACGGGGGCGGCTGTCGACGGCGGCCTCTACTCAGCGCTCCACTATGCAACGTATGCAGAGACGCAGGCGAAAAAGTCCGAGACCGCGGCAGCCACTGCGACGACCAAGGCGACGGAGGCAGGCACGAAGGCCAGTGAGGCCGCAACGTCCGCTCAGGCCGCTGCACAGTCCGCCAAGGTAGCCGCGTTCGCAGTACGCCTGACATCGGCAAACATGAGTGCCAACGGCACGGCCGCGCTCGCCACGCTCACGCCTTCTACCAACGTGAAGGTCGGCGACACGGTGATTGATCCCGAAGGGGAGGTCTTCCAGATCGCGTCGCTCGCGGCAAGCACGTTCACGGTCGGGGCGAGGCTTGCAAACGTCCGGGGCCCGCAGGGGCCGAAGGGCGAAACCGGCGCAGCACTTGCGATCAAGGGCAGCTTTCCGTCCCTCGAAGAGCTGCAGGAGCAGCACCCGGCCGGAACGCTCGGCGACGCCTACATGGTTGGCTCGCGCCTCTACTCGTGGAGCGGGAGTGCGTGGGTCGACTGCGGCGACATCAAGGGGCCGAAGGGCGATCAGGGCACCCAAGGTGAACGAGGCCCGACGGGGCCCGCTGGCACTACGACGTGGGCGGGCATCACCGGCAAGCCTACGCTGGGTGCACTGTCCGCCAAGGACAAGATAACGATCGCCGACTTTGAGGGCGACATTGATTTAGGGAGCACGACGTAATGGCTACGAAACCGACGCGATTCGCCCAGATGGGCGATACGACAGAGAAAGTCAAGGTCTACACAGGCATTCCGAAACAGCTCGTGGTGGATACGTCCAAGTGGAAGATTCACCTGATGGACGGATCTACGCCCGGAGGCTTTGAGGTGGCTATGGTTGCCGATCTCACCGCGGGCCTCGCACAGAAGGTGGATAGGTCGACCTACACCGCGGGCCTCGCACAGAAGGTTGATACGTCCGAGTTTGAGACTGCTCTCAAGGAATTGATTGTCGAATTCGGCGGGCAGGTTCCCGCATAAGGAGGAAGCGTGAAAACGTTATCTGAAGTGAAGGCCGAGTATCTGAATGAGGCCATGGCCTCGCCTGTGGGCGGCTTTGTGGTGATGGATCGCAATGGCAAAGTGGCGGCGCACTCTAATAGTTCGTTTGTCCATTGCTTCGTTGATCCGCTCGATCTTGAGTGGGCTCGTGCCAATGGGTATGAGTGCAAGGACGAAGAGATTGATGGTCGTGTGCTGACGTGGGTGACTGCGAAGGAACGTCCGGGTGAACTCTTCCGCTCTGCTGATGGCGGTTACTACGCCGCCGCTTCTCTGCCCGAGAATGACGACACGTTTGTCACCGAGCGATATGCAGCCGAAGTTCGAGCCGAGCGCAATGCTCGCCTCTCTGACACGGACGACTACATCAAGATGCAGGACATGACGGTCAAGAAGTCTGCGAAGGCTTCTCGTGAGGCTCTGACTGATGAGGAGCGTGCAGACGTGCTGGCGTATCGTGAGGCTCTTCGTGACCTGCCGACGGTCGCGGGCTTTCCTTTCGTCGAGTATCCGACGATTCCCGCTTGCATCGCATATGAGTGCGGCCAGAAGGCTGATGCTCGTGCCGCGCAGGCAACCATGTACAGGGGGTTCTGATGGCAACTGTGAAGGACTTGCTCAGGGCGGAGACGCTTCGGCTTGGTTCTGTTGCTCCTGTAGCAGGTGGTAATGCGGTCGACCTGATAGGGGTCGCAAAAGCAGGAACGGTTAAGTACGTGCTTCCTGAAACTGGCTACGTTGGCTTGTGTGCTCGTACTCCGCTGAATGTTTGGACGGGGCTTGAATGCAACGGTCTGGCTGCACAGAGTCGAAGCAATGCCGGCGAATCATTCTCGACTTTGTATATCTACGGAAGAAAGGGGGATAGCGTGAACATCACCGTAGAATCTACTGACGCGGTCGGTTGGCTGCGGTTCGTTAAAGCTATCGGGGGGTTAACTGCCCTACTCTCTCAGCTATTTTCGAGAAAGGAGGTGGTCTATGCCTGCGCTTAAAGACTGCCTCCGAAACTTCGGTAAAGCAAGCAGCAGACTGGCTTTCCCATCTGCACAACGCACCGTCGTCATCGAGACTGTCGGCCCATCGACAGTCGAAGGGACTCACCAATACATCGCGCCCGCAGACGGCTATGTCACCGTATGGGCTGAGGGCTCCGCTAGCGTTACGGTGGAGCTCCGTATCGATTACTCCTTACAGCAGCTTTCATCGAACGCCGCCGCCTCGTGGGGGAAAGCGACGATACCTTGTACCCGTGGCCAGAAGCTTTACTACGCATTTTGGGGGGCGGGTTCAAGCGAGGGGAGGCCTACTTCGTTCCTTCTCTCGGTAGCCAGTAACAACGCTCGCATGGAGGTAGCGGCATGAGTATCAAGGATCAACTTCGTGCCGCTATCTTGAGCGGTGGTGCAACTGGCGCGTCTCCGAGCGGAGAGGCCGTCTCGATAAACTGCAAGGGCACGAAAGGCGAAAAAGTAGCATGCTATGGGGCGCGGTTGACCAACATAACAGTTGAGATGCTTAAGCTTGTAGGGGGGCTAAAAGCCCTGTGGCACAGCTCTTTTGGAGGGTTGTGCCATGCTTAAGAAACTGCTTAGCTCGTGTCTTGACGCCTATCGCGGATCGCACAAGAGCGTCGTCGCAGGGCGCTATATTGCAACAGATCTCTCCTTCCCGACGGGATATGAGAACGTCAATGCAAATAGTTACGTCCCTCCGAGCGACGGCGTGTTCGTTATTCAGTGTGAACCCGCTGAAGGCTACGCCTACTACAACCTCACGGTTCGACGAGATCAGTTCGACTGTGGGTTCGTTGGGAGCTACGGGCAGATGTGGCCGGTTCTTGAGACTCCTTGCCGAAAGGGCGAAACGATTCACTGGTACACAGGGATTGATGGAGCCGCTCAGAACATTAAGGCGCACATCCGCTTTTACCCATACATCGGCTCTTAACGTTTGCTTCGGAGGTGCTTCTTATGAATAAGGATCTCCTCCGAGCATTCGGCAAGGCATCGGCAATGAACGCCTTCCCGTCCAGTCAAAAGATCGATATCCCTGTTGTCGCCGAGCAATGGTGGAACGAGTACGTTGCTCCTGCTGATGGGTTTGTTTTCGTTAGTGGCGAGACTCACGCGGGTGAGGCGGGCGGGGGTGTGGCAGAGGTGTCGTGTACGACTGGCTCTACTTCGGTTCACTCATACGGCATAGCAAAAGTGACGGTCCCCGTAAGAAAAGGAGAAACCGTACAAATAGCGGCGAAGGGTGAACTGGGTGTCTACGCAGGCTTCATTCCTGCGAAGGCGAGCACGTAGCCCATCTACAAACAAATCAACAACGACTCCCTCGGGTGAAAGCTCGGGGGAGCTTTTTGTGTGCGCGTGTGAGTTCTGATGTGCGAGATACTGGGTTTGCACGAGGGGAGGAAGCTCTTTTCGAGCCGACGCTTCGTGCAATTTGAATGGAGGATTTGCCATGGGTGAATTCGCAAGCAAGGGTGTCGCAGGAAGCGGCCTTGGACTCGGTATCGCCGGTACTGCTTTGGGGCTTCTCAACGCCAACGGGAACGGTGGCGGCCTTCTCGGCGGTCTGTTGGGCGGCGGTTGTCAGAACGCTCAGCTTGGCCAGGCGCTTAACGCTCTCGCCGAAAAGGACGCAAAGATCGCGGAACTGACGGCCATGCGCTACAGCGACAATCAGGACGCGGCAGTCTACAAGCAGACGCTTGCTGACAACAAGACGCTTCGAGACGAGATGTATGCCTACATCACGCCAATTGCGCAGGAGTCCGCGGCCAATCGCGAACGCGTGGCGGTGCTCGAAGCACAGCAGAAGTGCGAAGCTGAAAAGGCTCAGCTGCGCGAACAGATCATCACGCAGAAGATTGATCGCGTGGCATCCGATTGCGCCTGCGGTCTCAGCAACCTTTCGGCTGAAGTCGGTTCCATCAAGGCTCGCGTTAACGCCATCACGAAGGAAGTTGTGCCGTTCAGTGCAATCTGCCCGCAGCCGATGCCGCGTTATAACGAGTGGGTGAGTCCCGCAGGTGCGACGCAGGTAACGGTATCCAATCCGGCTCGCACGGCCACGGCTCAGTAACCAGTAGGAGCGCTAGATGTTCGTTGAAGTCAGCCATATCCCGACGATCGTTGCGGAGTTTGTCACCACCGTGGTCATGCCCAAGGCGCCTACGGGACTCATGAAGTTCGGCATCGGATTTGTCTCGCCTTATATTCGTGATGCCGTAGCGGCTCGCGTCGATCAGTACATGCCGACGCTCAAGATGCTCGGCATCGTGACGGAAGAAGGCAAGGTGGATCTGGACCGTGCAACCGCGGCCGCCTCCGCTGCGCTTGAGAAAGCCGGCGGCAAGGTGGAGCTTAGCGGCTACATCATGGACAAGGCGGACATCGACGCGCTCCTTGAAATCGCAAAGAAATTTGCGGTCGATTAAGGAGATTGCCATGGACGTGAAGGATATGCGCAAGATGCAGGGCGAGCGAACCGAAGAGGAGCTTCTGGCAAGGATCGATAAGATCCTTGACGATGCTCGCGACGGGCACTACGACCTGACATCCACCGACATCAATGACCTCTGCGAAGCGTGGGAGTGCATCAAGCACATCCGAACGGTTCTCGCAATGGATCGTTAACCACGCAGGGGACGATCCGCTCGTCCCCTCTTCTTTTTTCATGCTGACGACCCTGCAAAATTTCATCCCTCAAGGAGCGGAGAGAGTCATGATGACCGCAGGCGGTGTGCTGGGCGGCGCCTTGTCATTCGCCTTCGGTGATGTCGGACCGTTGCTTTGGTGGCTTGTCATCTTCACAACGGCGGACTTTTTCCTAGGCACCGGAGTTGCTTTACTGCAAGGCAAGTGGTCAAGCCACAAAAACTATTTGGGCGTACTGAAGAAGGCATTGATGTTCGCCATCGTGGCACTTGCCCACGGGCTTGATGAAGTCTTTGCGCCCGTCATCCATTTTCAAATCTTTCAAAGCATCACCATCTGCGCCTATGCCGCAGGTGAGTTCGGCTCAATCATTGAGACACTGGAGCGCGGAGGCCTTGGTGGCGCGGTCCCTCCGGTGCTGCGTAGGCTCGTCAAAACGCTCAATGAGCGCATTGAAGCTCGCGCCGAAGAAGAGCTGTCGAAACGCGGATTAACCGTAGAAAAGGAAAAAGACCATGATTGATGAGAAGCGTGCTTTTCGTGATTGGCCGGCGTCGTGTGCGACGCAGTTCATCGAAGATTTCGAAGGCCGGCGTCTGGTTGCTTATCGGTGTTCCGCCGGCGTGTGGACGATCGGTGTGGGCCATACCGGCCCTGAGGTTCATGAAGGTCTGACGATTTCCGATGCTCAGGCGGACGAGTGGCTTGCGTCAGACATCAGGAAAGTCGCAGATGACTTGTCTCGGTACATCAATCACGACGTGACGAAAGGACAGTACATTGCATTGATCTCATTGGCCTTCAACTTGGGAAGCTATGGCGTCATCACCGGGTGTCCGAAGCTTCTTTACAAGCTCAATTCGGGCGACATCGAGGGGGCCGCTCTCGAGTTCTTGGATTGTGATCGTGCCGGCGGCAAGCGTGTGCCTGGCTTGACTCGTCGGCGTCAGGCCGAAAGCAAGCTCTTCTCGGGAGAGGAGTGATGAGGCGTGTGGCGGCTGGCGTGGCTTTACTGGCTATCGCATTCGGTGGCGGGTACCAGTATGCGGCGGCGCTTTACGAAAAGGACGCGGCGGAGCTTCGGGAAGCCGAGGCTGTCGCTCGCGCGGATCTTGGGAGGAAGCAGTATGCGAAATTGGTTGAGGCACTGGACGCTCTTGCCGATCTACGTAGCGAGCTGTCTAACGCTCGCGCTGATGCTGAGCGGGTGCGCCGTGCAGCCGAGGTACGTGAGCGAAGAGAAAGCGCCTCTGCCTGCGGTGCTGAGCGAGCCGCAGTCTCCGCGTGCGAAGGACTTCTCAGAGAAAGTGTCGGACTTCTCGCGGAGGGTCGAGGACTACTTCAGGAAACAGCCGGAGTTCACGACGCCGCAATAGGGGTGAAGTAGCTCTATACTTTTTTGGGCGGATGTTTCCTGCCGAAACAGTCCTAGCAACTGTCCTAAGTACACCAAGAAGTACACCACCGTGACAGGTGCATTTTGAAATCGGTGTGAGAGAAGCTATCTTGAATCCTCTCACCCGACCAGGATTTTGAAAGGCGCTGTTCCATCAGGGACGGCGCCTTTTTCTTTATCCTTTCGGCCAACAGGCAATCAAACTCAGAGATGCAAATGTGCTGGATTTTGGGCTTAACGGGCGGAGCTGGCTCCGGAAAGAGCACCGCTGCAGACATCTTTCGTGAACTAGGACTCCCCATCATTGATGCGGACCGCATCTCGCGTGCCGTAACTGCCGCCGGGGGCGCTGCCGTGCCCGCCATACGCCAAGCCTTCGGCCCAGAGATGATTGAAATCTCCGGCGCCATGAACAGGGCCCGCATGCGTGAACTCGTCTTTCAAGATCTAGAAGCCCGCAAAAAACTCGAGGCCATTGTCCATAGCGCCATGAAGCAGGTGCTCGATGATGAATTTGCTTGCGCCAAACGCTCCGGCGCCCCATTTGCGGTTTATGACTGCCCGCTTTTAATCGAAAGTCCTCAAGCACGAGCCCGCGTTGACCGAATCCTGGTCATTGATGTGCCCGAATACCTGCAAGTTGAGCGTCTTGGAACCCGCTCCGGACTAGCACCGGATGCAGCGCTTCGCCTCATTCGTGCGCAGACCTCCCGCTGCAATCGTCTACAAGCGGCGGACGATGTACTTGTCAATGCCGGGACACGCGAGGATTTTGCCCGCCGAGTCCGTCATTACGCCTTGCGTCTCTTGGAAGCCGCAGAGAAACATCTTCTCTGAAACCTCTTGTCGCTTTTACCTCTTTTCGTAAAGAACTTCGTCGGATAAGATCAGAAGGTGTGCGCAGTCTTTTTGAGACTGCGTCTTTTCAGGAACGTCTAATTCGCCAACTCGAGCATGCCTGACACTGGACTGATTCTCTATGAGTTCCCCTGCAGCGAGAAGATTCGCTTTTACCTGCGGCTGGAAGCGCTCAAGCAGCGTCTGGACTGGTTCCTGGCGCTCGATGGCAAAGCTGCTCACCAAGCGGCAATCAACGCACTTTTCGATCTTTCGGACGTTGCCGCCCGATCTGACCTGAAAAACGAACTCCTTAAAGCGCTCTTGCAGCAGCGCCGCGATATTGAAGCGCTTCCCGCAAATGCAACGGTGGATGGTCAGCCGGCTAAAACGGTACTGGCCCTTGTATCTGAAGCCGCTAATTCCGTCTCGGCAGCTGTGGGCCGCACCAGCCAAATCCTGCGTGACAACGAATGGCTGCAGCTCATTCGAAACCGCCAGCGCCTGCCCGGCGGCACCTGTGAATTTGACCTTCCTCAGCTTCACTATTGGCTCTCTCAGCCGGCTGAAATTCGTCGCCAAGAACTTCAGTCACTCGCGCAGACCCTTTTGCCAATTACCAACGCGGCTCAGCTCATTCTCGACCATCTGCGGACGCAGACCATCATTTCTGATGCTGTTGCCGAGCACGGGACAATGCAGATTCCCACATCAGGCAGTCCCTATCAACTCGCACGCATCTGGATGCCTCAGGAAAGTCAATGCATTCCTGACATGAGTGCAAACCGTCATACGCTCTGGCTGCGTTTTTCAACGCCTGACGCCAAACACCGCCTCCATGCGGTGCATGAAACGCTATCCTTCCGTCTTGGGCTCTGTATTTAAGAGCAGCTTCACACCGCCCCCATCTCTATATTCGGCCGGCCGGCACTTTGCCGTCGCCGGCATTGTGCATCATGAAAGTTCCCTGTCCGGTCTGCCACACGCTTACTGAATATTCCTCAGCCAATCCCTGGCGGCCGTTTTGCAGCGAGCGCTGCAAAATGATTGACCTGGGCGAATGGGCTAATGACGGCTACCGAATTGAAGGAGAACCGGGTTCTGCTGACCGCATGAGCCCAGAAGAACTCGACGCCGCCGCCGATCGTGCGCGCGAACTCGAGGAGCGTCAGCGCTCCGCCAAAACCAACGGCGCCCGCAGGCGCCGTTGAGATACGCAGAGTACGCTGGATCCGCATGCAAAGCGGTTCCAGCTTCACCGTTTTTTAAATCAACGGTTTAACGCCGTGAGCCCCCTTGGCCTGCCACGTCTCAAGATCGGCCGCGGCAGCGCCGTCGACATACATCGGCAGACGCGGTTCTCCGTTAAGCAGGAGACTCTCAAACTTCTCGGGCGGCACGATCACGAAGTCGTAGTCCATGGCGACACACTTAAGCACCTCATCCATGGTTTCCGCGCGGGCACCAACCCAACGGTAGCGGCGGTCACGAACGACTGTTGCGGCCAATGCCTCACGCGTCAGTGTTAAGAGATCATCAGACTCCTCAAACACTTCCGGTAGTTCGACACGATTCACAATAACCTGATCCACCGGGAGCATCAAACCCGGCGTGCGTTCGTCAGCCGCATAAAACCCGCACTGCTGGCCTTCCTTAGGCACCGGCGTGCCGGCAAAGTCATGCGAGCGTCGAAAGTGCAGACGCACATGCGCATGAGGATAGCGGTGCTCCTTCACAAACCACGGCGTCGAGTAAGAAACCGCCAGACCGAGTTCTTCATTGAGTTCGCGCGCGAGCGCCTGATGAACGGTTTCACCCTTTTCAAGCTTGCCGCCCGGGAATTCCCAGTAACCCGCATAGGGCTTGCCTTCGGGGCGGGAACTCAACAGCATCCTGCCGTCTTCACGAATAAGCACGCCGACGGCCACTTCAACAATGTTGTCGCTCACAGAAAATCTCCAATAGTTCGCGCGCGGTTCCCGCGCACGCAACTTGTTAATTGTCCTCCATCACGCCGATTTATGCTTGGCTGCCGAACAGGATCGCTGAGCAGATCGCGCCTGTCTCAGCGAAAATCCGTAGACAGCGATATTTTTTTAAAGGTTCACCTTATCAACCACTGCACAGGCATTCAGTGTTCGCGGGAAGCCAAGGTAGACAACAGCGCACTGAAGTGCATCGATCAGATTGTCCTTCGTGTTCCCGCAGCGAAGATTTGCCGCAGCATGAGCGCTAAGCTGTGCCTCACAGCCTCCGAGCGCCGCAATCGTGCAAAAAGTAGCCAGTTCGCGTTCGGCAATCGTAAGACCTTTGCGGGTATAGAAATCGCCGAAACACCAACCGGAAAGATCATCAATCATCAGACTGCGGCGCTCTGCCGGCGTCGTCTGATGCATGCGGGTAATTTGCTCACCAAAAATTTCCGTCTGTACTGCAATCCCCTTTTGCAGACGATCCTCATCACTGACGACAGTCCGACTTTCAAGCGGCAGCGCGATACCCGCCGCCGTCATGGCAGTATGAACGCCGGCCAACACTGCTCGAGTTCGCGCCATGCCGGCATAGGGAGAAGCATGAAAGACCGCCTCCTCAATGTCGCCGGGCGCCAATCCATCGGCGAGTGCGGCTGCCGCAGTGCGCTCGCCAAGATCCTCAAACCCCAAACCGGCAGCGACGGACAACATAGCCAAATGCTTCTGTCGAATTGAAAGTGAAGCACCGCGCTTCGTCAGAAGCGTCATACGGTCTTCAATCGCATCAAAGTCGGGGGCGTTCACCTTTGAATTTGAATCCGCTGCATATGCCGCTCCGGCAGCACCGGCTCCGACGACAGAAGCCGCCATCGGCAGCGAAAGCACTTGTCTGCGGGAAAAGTTCGTCATTTCCGACTCCATTGGGATGTTTAAATGAAGCATCAAATGCAATGCATACATTCTGACAACGCCACGGATCAGCGTATCTGCTGATTCTGCCTAAAAATCAGATAAAGCCGCTCTCACTGCGTCCAGCAATTTCATGCCCAAAAGCGAAATCCTGAACGACCGCGTCCTAAATGGATTGAGAGATCTTCTGAACCCTCCAGCCAAGCGTGAACCGCTTTAATAATGGCACCTGACTGCTCCGGCTGACGCAGACCCTCATAAAGAAGTGCATTGGCAATCCGCACCGAAACAGGCGTACGTTCAAAACCCGCTATGCCTGTTGTGAGCAGTACCGAACGAAGAAATTCGCTCAGGACTCTCGGCCGATCTATATCGGCAAGCTCCATCAATTCACGACGGAAAACAACCAGTACTGGAGCAAGTCGTCGCGCAGCATGCGCCGCCTCCTGGGCAGAATCAGCACCTTCGAGCACGCACGGCAGAGCTCCTATCGCGACACCGGCTCGACGGGCCAGAGCCCCTAATGCAGCTGAGAGAGCCGCCTCTAAGGGCGCTCGCCGCGGATCCTCCCAGCGCATTACAGGATTGTCATGACGGGCAGCCGTCGAAAAAAGCAGCAGCACGTCACCTGGTACTGGTCCCGTACGAGCGCGAAGTGCTTCAGGTCCCGCCAGCCAAAGCGGTCTGGCCATATCTTCGAGTACGGGGCGGCCAACATCCGCGTCAATGCCGGCAATCCACACCATGCTGCCAAATCCTGGGTTCGGCGCAAAAAAGCGCGCCGCAGAGACTGCAACAGCCCCGTCCGTCAAACGAAACGGGATAGAAACGGAATCAGCACCAGGTCCCTCTGGGGAGATCGTTTTTTGAGCAGACATCGCTCGCTCAAGCCGACGGAGCTCTTCTCCCACAGGGAAATGCATAAAGACGGGGCCTGCCGACGCAAATAGGAGATTAGATTCGGCAATGCCCAGCCGCTCCGCAGCCGCATGTGCAAACCCCTGCGCGGCTGCTGTTGAAAGATCTCCGCGGCCTGCGCAGCCTGAGCCCGCAGTAATCAGCAGTCTGGACCCTGCACCAGTCCAAACTTTTTGAGCTGCTTGTACAAGTCTTTCTGCGGCGCCGTCATCCGGATAGGCAGAGCCGAGCATTGCACCAGTCGCGACTGTCCATCGTGCCGGCGGCGTAAATTCTGCGCACCAAAAATTTCCGGCACTTCGCCAGACCGCTCCGGGAAGCGCAAAACGCGGCAGTTGATGATTGGATGCAGCAGAGTTCATGCAAATTTGGAAAAAGAAACGTTCACCCAAAGCATACCGCCCGGCAGCTTTTCTATCGAAAAACCATTCCGGGCGGTGAACTCCGCCGCCCCCTCAGGAGAAGGCCGCGGTCATCAAGGTTCAGAAAGCAATCAACGCAAACGGCCGTGGCAGTCCTTGAACTTCTTCCCGGAACCGCAGGGGCACGGATCGTTGCGGCCGCAATGACGGAAAGCCGCCTGCAAGCGAGCGTTCTCGTCCGCGCTCAGCTGATCCAGAGAACTGCCCTGATCATTCGGCGCATTGAGTCCCTGTGAAGCGTCGGCGTCAGCGAGATGCGATGCATCGGCACGAGCCTCGCCACGGGCAAGATTGTCTTCCGCAGCAGCCTGCGCTTCTTCAGGCTGTTTGATCTCAACGCGCATGAGTACCGTGGTCGTCGTTTCACGGATCGAGTCGAGCAGCTGCTCAAACATCGTGAAGGCCTCGCGCTTATATTCCTGCTTAGGCTGCTTCTGAGCGTAACCGCGCAGGTAGATGCCCTGACGCAAGGCATCCAAAGCGGCAATGTGCTGGCGCCAGAGCTGGTCGATCACCTGCAGTAGCACCGAACGGCCAAAAGCAGCGAAAGCGTCATGGCCAACCAGCGTTTCCTTGGCTTCATAGATCTCGTTGGCACGGTCAATAAGCGCCTTCAAAAGATCTTCATCCGTCGTCGCAGTGTCCGCGTCGAGCATCTTCTTGAAGTCGATTTCAATGCCAAAACCGCTCTTGAGTTTGTCGTTGAGCGCATCGAGATCCCACTGCTCTTCAACGGTATCCGCCGGCACAAAGCTGCGGAACAAATCGGTGAAATACCCCTCACGCAGATTCTTGATGAGCTCACTGCAGTCGGTCGCTTCAAGAATCTCATTGCGTAAGCCGTAGATCTCATGGCGCTGATCGTTCTGGACATCGTCAAACTCCAGAAGCTGCTTGCGGATGTCGTAGTTGCGGCCTTCCACTTTGCGCTGTGCGGATTCGATCATGCGAGTCAGCATCTTCGACTCAATCGCAACGCCCGGCTCAAGCTTGAGCCGATCGGCGATGGCGCGCATACGGTCGCCGCCGAAAATGCGCAGCAGCTGATCTTCCATCGACAGATAAAAGCACGATGAACCCGGGTCACCCTGACGTCCTGCGCGGCCGCGCAGCTGATTATCGATACGACGGGATTCATGACGTTCGCTGCCGATGATGCGCAGGCCGCCGGCTGCCACGACCTCGTCATGGAGCTTTTGCCACTGCGACTTCACCTCAGCGATGCGCTGCGCTTTTTCTTCTGCGGAAAGCGTTTCGTCAGCTTCAATCGCACCTACAGCCTTGTTGATGCCGCCGCCGAGCACAATGTCGGTACCGCGGCCAGCCATATTGGTAGCGATCGTCACCATGCCGGGACGACCAGCATCAAGCACGATCTGCGCTTCGCGTTCATGCTGCTTGGCGTTGAGCACATTGTGCTCAATGCCCTCTTTCGTCAGCAGTTGCGAGAGCAGTTCGGAGTTTTCAATCGAGGTCGTGCCGAGCAGAACCGGCTGTCCCTTCGCGTGACATGCCTTGACGTCCTCAACGATGGCCTGATATTTCTCCGTCACCGTACGGTAGACCTTGTCTTGCTCGTCGATTCGTATCATCTTGCGATGTGTCGGAATAACGACAGTTTCAAGACCATAAATGTCCTGGAATTCGTATGCCTCAGTATCCGCCGTACCCGTCATGCCTGAGAGCTTCTCGTACATGCGGAAGTAGTTCTGGAAGGTAATCGACGCCATCGTCTGATTTTCGTGCTGAATGCGCACGCCTTCCTTAGCTTCGACGGCCTGGTGAATACCTTCGCTCCAGCGACGCCCCGGCATCAAACGGCCCGTAAATTCGTCCACGATGACGATTTCACCGTCCTGCACCACATACTGCTGATCGCGCTTGAAGAGCGTATGGGCCTTCAGGGAGGCCATCAGGTGATGCATCAAAATGATGTTCTTCGGCGAGTAAAGCGATTCGCCGGGACCGACAAGACCGCGTTCTGCGAGGATCTTTTCGAGCTTCACATGGCCGGACTCGGAGATATAGACCTGATGGGCTTTTTCGTCGACCCAATAGTCGCCTTCGCCCTTTTCCTCCTGCTGGCGCGTGAGGAGCGGCGGAATTTCGTTGATTCGGAGGTAAAGATCCGTATTGTCATCGGCCGGCCCCGAAATGATGAGCGGCGTACGCGCCTCGTCAATCAGAATGGAGTCCACTTCGTCGACAATCGCAAAGTAAAGACCGCGCTGACGGCGAGCAGAGACGTCGTACTCCATGTTGTCGCGCAGATAGTCAAAGCCGAACTCATTATTCGTGCCGTACGTAATATCGGCCGCATAGGCTTCTTTTTTAGCCGCAGTGTCCTGCTGCGAAAGAATCTTGCCGACAGAAAGTCCGAGCCAGTGGTAAAGCCGCCCCATCCAATCCGCATCTCGCGAAGCCAGATAGTCGTTTACAGTCACGACATGCACGCCTTTGCCGGCCAAAGCATTTAAATAGACGGCAAGCGTAGCGGTAAGGGTTTTGCCTTCACCAGTGCGCATTTCAGCGATCTTGCCGTCATTGAGCACCATGCCGCCAATCAGCTGCACATCGAAGTGGCGCATACCGAGCACGCGCTTAGAGGCTTCGCGCACAACCGCGAAGGCTTCCGTCAGCAACTCGTCCGTGGTCGCACCCTTGGCAATACGGTCGCGGAATTCCTGAGTCTTGGCCTGCAGTTCGGCGTCCGAAAGCGCCTCCATGGCGGGTTCGAGCTTGTTGATCGCAGCCACTTGGCGGCGGTACTGCTTAATGAGCCGCTCGTTGCGGCTGCCAAAAATCTTGGTTAAAAGTTCGTCAAACATGTTTTCGCTGGAATTCTGCGTCGCGGCGTCTGCTGTCACGGCAGGCGTCTGCTTGGGTTTTAGGTCTGCCTGGACAATAGAGCCGTCAAAAAAAGCGGAAGTCTTATCAATAAGACTGCTGCATTACATCCTGCTTAAGGTAGAAAACGCATCCATGCGCCTCAACCCATAAAGCATCGGGCACCATCTCGAGTAGACTTCTCCAAGAAGGGCTAGGCGCTCCGGCATGCTGATGGAAAAACCGTCCAAGACGGCCATATTCCCCAGAGAGCCGAGCACAATTGAAGGATTATCGCATTTTTGCGATCCTGCAATGCCGCCACTGAGCCCGAATTCATTGCGGAATAATGCTTTCCGCTGCAGATTGTCCGGAGACCCTTTTCGTGCCTAGGCTTCGCTCGCTTCCTGCCGGCTTTACGCTCAGAAACCGCGGATTCCGCTCTCCGGAAAAGTCACTCGCCGAATCGAGTGCCAGCGGAAAGCTTCTTGCCGAATACGAACTGGCCTGCCGCGCCGGCAAAGCCATCATGCCGCTTATTGACCAGCTGCGGCTGCCGCTCGACTTTTCATCCGGACGCGGTGTCCGGATAAACACCCAAGGCACCATTACCTTCATCACCGACAGCGCTGCTCAGCAAAGTCGGTTAAGAAATCTTTCTAAACGAATTCTTGAAAATCTCATTACGGCAGGCGTCCCTGTTATTGCGGTTGACTTCCGTAACCGCGGACGCCGCTCCACACTGAATGAAGTTGAAAAACCTGAGCCGATCCGAACCCCTTCACTCATTGCCGCTGCAGAACTTGAATCCTCTGCAGCCCGACTGATCAATCCTGACCTCAAACACCAGATACTCGCACTCGCAGCAGTGCTTCGCCCTCGGCCCGAAGAAATGCCGCTGGCCGTTGAAACGGCCTTGGAAGGCACGATTGAACGCATTGATCGACTGATCGGGCGTACCGATCGAATCAAAACACAGCTGCCGAGTGCTCCAGACGCCAAACTGATTCCCGATGAAGCCTCTGCCAAGGCGAACCCCGTACTGGCCGCCGTTCGCTCACGTCAGCGCGCACGGCTCGCTCGGCGTACGCTCGCAGAAACCGAAACGAATCAGATCGCCGAAGAAGCCCGGCAAGCGCTGGCGCTGCTGAAGACTGCACGTGAAAAATTGATGCCGCCCGCAGCAGAGGAGGCCGCAGCGGAGCTGCCGTTCGAACTTTCTTCCAAAGTACTCGACGATGCCGGCCAAAGCGCCGTCAGCGCCGCACTTAAGATCGCAGGATGGACGGCAAGACTCAACCAAGTGGAGGATCGCCTCACACTGCCTCTGGAAGAAGCCGTACAAACGCTTGCCGCCAAGGGAACACCGCCAGCCGCCGCCAGCCCCTCACTTCCGAACGCCGGAACGCCTGAGGAGCTTTCGCCAGCAGTGCTTCGCAGCGAGCTCAAGCGAAAAATAAAAGTCCTGCAAAGCAAACTCTCCGAAACGCTTTCGCAGATAAGACATATCGGCGTGCGCATGCCCGAGCTGCCCGATATTCTCGCCGCCGACAGTCGGCTGGCCCAGGAAGCCGCAGATCTCGCACGAGCACGCGAAAAAGGCGACTCGCAGGCTTTGGCTGTTGCGCTCTCGGCAGAAAGCTCCCGCAAACTCCTCTCGTGGGAGTCGCGTCTGGAAGTGAAAAGCCGACTCGACACGCTCGAGCAAACTCTGGCAGCCATGTCCAAGCGTTTTCTGGCCGACCGGCCTTGGCTGCTCGCGCCTCGGTCCAAATACGCCGACGAGCGTCCTGAGGCAATGGAAACGCTGCGGAAAATCGATCGACGGCTGATCAATGAAGAAGAGGCGCTCTCAAGCATGTCCGCAGAGATTGAGACATTGGCAGAAAAAGTCGAAATTCTCCGCGGGGATCTCCCTGACGACGCCCTGAGCGGCATCAACCCCTTGGAAGGTGCGCTTCTTGAATCGCTCAAAATCGTTTTTGCCCGTTTGCGCAGTCTGGAAGCTGTCCTTGGCGGACGTCTCAATGAATCCATCATTCCCTCGGAAGCAGAGGCCGAAGCAGACCCACAGCTCGCCGCCATCCGCGCGCGTCAACTCGCACGGCTTAAAACCTGGGATAACCGTGCCGCACTCCTTGCCGCCGCCGAGCAGTCGGCAGCCGCTGTTGATCGAGTGCTCACCGCGCCGCGCGGAGAGGGATTGTCCCCTGAACTCGCCGCTATGCTCGAGCGGGCGGCCGCAGAAGTGGTCGAACGTTTCGAAGCAGCTCGTGCTGCCATAGACCCCGACGCCAAGCCCCTTGAGCTGCCCGATCTTTTCGGCGCGCCTATACCGGCCGACGAAAAATCGGAGTCTGCCGCCCCGCACGCCAGTCAAACCGCTCGAGCAGCGGAAGATGCCGTACAGGCAGCGGCCGAGGCAGAGGAGGCCCAACAGCTGGAACTTCGCACCAAGCTCGAGGAGCTGCTAACCATTATTCCAATATGGGCCGACCGTCTGCCGCGCATGCCGGACCCCAAACTCATCCCGAATGAAGCAGAGTGCGCCGGCAATCCGCAGCTCTCTGAACTGCGAAGCCGTATGCTCAGCCGGCGCAGTCGCCGTGAAGATCTGCAGGCACGTCTCAGCAGTCTGCACGAAGCTGCGCTTAAGCTGCGCGAACGCCTGGGCAATCCTCTCGCCGACGCTGCCGAAACGGGCCGTTATGCTGCCGCACTGATGCGTGACGCCGACCGTTTTTCGGCAGACCTTGGCAAATAAAAAGCCGCAGGCAGCGTCATACAGCCCGCGGCTTTGCGTTTTCCGTCGGAAAATGCACAGTTAGAACGGCAGCTTCCCGTCATCGGGCGCTTCAGGACGAACCGCGGCAGGCTGAGGCCAAAAATCAACCGGACAGTCCTTAGCATGTTCGAATGTTACGGTTTCAAAGGCTGAAGGATCCGCTAAAAGTGCACGCAGCAGTTGGTTGTTGAGGCCATGCCCCGATTTTTCTGCAATGTAATGCGCAAGCAGCGGCGCGCCGAGCACATAAAGATCCCCCATTGCGTCCAGGATCTTATGCTTCACAAATTCACCTTGTTCGCGCAGCCCTCCGGGATTGAGCACCCGGAATTCATCCATGACGATGGCGTTGGACAGTGAGCCGCCTTGCGCAAGACCAATTTTGCGAAGCATTTCCACATCCTGAACGAACCCGAATGTCCGGCACCGCGATACGGCCTGTTCATAGTTGACTTTGGAAAAGTCAATGTCAGCATATTGATCCGTAGCGTCGATCGCCGGATGACCGAAGGCAATGCGAAACGACAGCCGGAAGCCTTCGTGAGGTTCCAGCCGAGCCAGTTTGCTGCCTTCGCGCACCTCAACGGGCTTCAGAATACGCACGAAGCGCCGCGGCGCCTTCTGCTCAACAAGTCCGGCGCTGTGAATGAGATAGACGAAGGCTGCTCCAGATCCATCCATGACGGGGATTTCCGGCGCATTGACTTCAACGAGACAATTGTCCACGCCAAGTCCCGAGAAAGCACTCATCAAATGTTCAATCGTCGCCACCGCCGCACGCCCGACGTTCACGGTCGTTGCCATGCGCGTGTCGTTCACATTCATGGGCGCAGCAGGAATATCGACAGGCGGATTAAGGTCAACGCGGCGAAAGACAATACCGGAATCTTCCGGTGCCGGATGAAGCACCAGACGGATTTTGCGGCCGCTGTGCAGACCGATGCCGACAGCGGCTACAGACTCGGCGAGCGTGCACTGGCAGAACATGACTCAATACGCCTCAGCTCAAATACTTCGGAATGCTGAATTTCGGCGCCCCTGTCTGCGCGGCTTCCTCATCGGTCTTCTTCTCCGTCTTCGGCGTGCCAAAGATCGTCGGCGGTTCGTCAGACGAAGGCTGCGAAGCTTCAGCAGCAGATGCGGGCTGACCAATTGCCGGCGCAGCGGCGGGTGACGTTGTGTCAACGGTCGTCGTCGGATCAATCGGGCGATCGAGACCGGTTGCGACTACCGTAACACGCACTTCATCCCCCATTTCCTCAGACATAGCCGAGCCAAAGATGACGTTGGCCTGTTTGGTGACAAAGGTATTGAGTACGCCCATCGCCTCGCGAATTTCCGCGAGCGTGAGACTTTCATTGCCAGTGAAGTAAACAAGCATGCCGCGCGCCCCCTGAAGGTTGGCGCCTTCGAGCAGCGGACAAGCGATGGCCGCTTCCGCAGCTTTGCGGGCACGATCGGGACCGGATGCCGTCGCCAGGCCGATGATGGCGCTGCCGCGCTCGCTCATGACGGTCTTCAAATCTTCAAAGTCGACATTGATCGTGCCGGGCGTATGAATGATTTCCGCGATGCCGACGCAGGCTTTGTAGAGCACTTCGTTGGAGGTTTCAAAGCATTCTTTCATCGTGGCGTTCGGCGGGCATTCTTCTTCGAGCTTCTCGTTCAGAATGACGATCATCGAATCGACTTTGCTCTTGAGATTTTCAATGCCTTGTTCGGCCGTACGCATACGGCGAGCGCCTTCAAAACTGAAGGGCTTTGTCACCACGGCCACCGTGAGAATGCCCAATTCCTTCGCAATCTCAGCAATCACCGGCGCAGCGCCCGTTCCCGTACCGCCGCCCATGCCGGCCGTAATAAAGAGCAGATTAGCTCCGCGGATCGCTTCCGCCACCTGTTCGCGCTTTTCCTGTGCGGCAGCCGCACCGATTTCCGGACGCGCTCCCGCACCCAGTCCGGTGCTGCCGAGCTGGATGTTGACGTGAGCCTTGGAGCGCTGCAGTGCCTGATGGTCCGTATTGGCAGCGATGAACTCAATGCTCTTGGCGCCGTGGGTAATCATGTGCTCGACGGCATTTCCGCCGCCGCCGCCCACGCCGATCACCTTGATCACGGTTTTGAGCGGGTCAAATTCAGGAAGAACTTCAAAAGGCATGTCAACCTCGTTAATGGAATTGGTGAATTATCCGTTCTTTTTGGCCATTCTGCGGACAGAGAAAGCGTTGGACACGTCAATAGTCGCCAATGAAGAATGTCTTCAGGCGCTCACGGAATCCCTGCCGACGCCTGACGCCCCATGCATTCTCTACACCGAGCGCACCGGCGTCGATAGCACACTGCACTAAGCCAGCAGCCACTACTGAATCAGGCCGCTGCAGCAGCGCCGACTCGCCTTCTGCGCGCCGGGGCAGTCCAATACGCACACGTTTGCCCATTTCCGCCGCAGCCGCATCAGCGATGCCCGGGAGCATGGCTCCGCCGCCGGTGAGCACCACGAGTTCGACATGGTCAAAAGCTCTTGCATCAATAAGCAGCTGTCGGTAGAGATGGAAATATTCTTGTGCGCGCGCCGCAAGGGTCTTCACGAGCAGATCCCGGGAATAAAGGCGTGAAAGCGCACCGTGAGATTCAAACTGTACAACTTCACCGGCAATAACCTGCGACAGACGGCACTCCCCCGAATTGCGCTTTAGTTCCTCGGCTTCCTCAAGACTGATGCCGAGAACCATAGCCAAATCGCGGGTGAAAATTTCAGCGCCCCAAGGACGCACGTCAGTGAACTGTACGCGTCCCTCAGCCATCACAATGATCGATGTCGTCTGCGCACCGATATCGATTACCGCTGCACCGCATGTTTTTTCGGTTTCGGAGAGAACGGCCTGAGCCGCTGCCCAGGGATGCGGCTCATAGTTGATGACCTCCACTCCGGCGCGCTGAATACAGCGCTTCAGATTGTCGGCATTGGTTTTGGAGCCGTAAAGTGCATGCACATAAGCCTCAAGCTTAGGCCCCACCAATCCGATGGGACGGGCAGTCATCACGTCGCCGCAGCGGAATCCCTGCGGAATCAGTTTGATGACAGTGCTGCCTTTGCCTTCGCGCATGGCGGCGAGCCGAGCATTTGATTCGGCCTGTTCAACGTCTTCCCGAGAAACCTCTTGTCCGCGAAGCACCGTTTGTCCAACACAGTTGGCGCTCTGCAGGTACTTGCCGCCGATCGCAGCCCACACACCGGAAAGCTGAACTTCGGCCGTGTACTGCGCTTCCTGCACAGCCTTGCGAATCGATTGAACAGCTTCTTGTACGTCAACGACGCACCCTTCCTGTACGCCCGAAGAGCGTGCATTCCCCATGCCGATCACCCGCATGGAACCCGGTTCTGCGCCAGGTCGCGCGACGATGCAAAGCACTTTATCCGTGCCGATGTCGAGGGCGGCAAAGAACTCGCGGCCGTGATCCTGAGACTTCATGAGAGCAATGGATGGGAAAGGAAGGATTCGAAAGAAGGATATTGTAGGACGTCATATGACGCAGTGAGCATTTAGCGGGCAGCTGCACCGCCTTCAGTCTCATGCGACTCGCTCGATGCCGCATCCGCGGCATCATCCGCAGCCGATGCTGCCTCAATATCGTCCACTGAGTCTTTGCTTGATGACGCTTCCGCTTCTGCCGCCGCATCCGCCGCGCCATCGGCATCCCCAAGCGATGGACGAGCACTGCTCTGAGCGGACGCGGCCTGCACGGATGCCAGATATTCCGCCACCTGTTCGCGATTGACCTTGCCGGCTGCAATCGCCCGACGATAGCGGGCATCGAGCGAAGCCGGCGGTCCGCCCATAATTTCCACAATTCGCGGATACGCTTCCACCACCTGACGCAGACGCTCCTCAACGGCTGCGCCGTTAGCATCGCGTCCGAGTTCAATCTTTGTGGGGGGAATCGTCGGACTTTCTATCGTAAGCGTCCAGCTGCCTCGGTCTGAAAGCTCCAGTTCGGTAATCTTGGCGGGAATATGTTCCGTCAGTCCGCTGAATCGGCGCCAGCGGCGAAGCATTTCCGGTACGGCCTGAGCCTCCCCGCGAAATGTTGGAGCGCCGGCCGTTTCCGATCCTTCATCAGGATTGGCCGAAAAAAGCTGACCTTCACCGCTGACGAGCCGGCCGTCTTCATAGACTGCCGCGGCTTCGTATACCGTCACATCAATCATCAGCGCGTCGGGCCAAACACGGCGCACTGCGGCGTACTGCACCCAAGGCACCGTTTCGGCGGCATCTCTGACGGCCTTCAAATCAACCGTAAAAAAGGTTTTACCTGCAGCAGCGGGCTCCACTGCTTCTTTTAACCTCGCCAACGGCACCTTCTGGACGTCCCCGGTCATCTCCAGCCGCTGAAGCATGAAGATCCGCCCATCAGCGGCCTCTCGCACGACAAGCGCGCCCAGTATGAGCACAGCCAGGAGTCCCGCCACTCGCGCCGCAGGAAGCCCCCATCGCCGAAGACCGTAACGCATGCGTTCGGCCGCACCGAGACGTTCGCGCGGCACAGGAGGAAGCTCATCCGCAAATTCAGGCGTACGGCTCCCTACATGCAAATTGTCCGCAGCAGCCCGCTTTCCTCTGGCAGCAAGCGTCGGCTCCTGCCGCCCCAGACTGTCCTGAGGCAGCGGGATCTGTCGCAAAGGATTGCCGGCAGCGTCGGTCCGTTCAGTTTGCGGTACGTCCATCTTCGGTCAAAGCGCAGATCAGATCAAGCAATGTCCGTGCGGGCGAGTCCGAGCACTCTGAGGCAGAGGTCGGCATAGGACAGCCCTACAGCACGAGCCGCCATCGGCACGAGCGAGTGCGGGGTCATGCCCGGCGACGTATTGATTTCGAGCAATGCAAATGTTCCGTCAGCGCGTTCAAGCGCGTCGACTCTCGACCATCCGCGGCAGCCGAGCACTGCGAAGGCTTTCTCGCAAGCAGCAGCAAGCGCTTTCGCCGAAGCCTCTGGAAGCTTTGCCGGACACTCGTAGCGCACAACATCCGTGTAGTACTTATTCTGAAAATCGTAACTGCCTTCAGGAGCACAGATCTCAATCACAGGGAGCGCCTTGCCATCCAGAATGGCCACCGTAAACTCGCGCCCGTGAATGTACTCCTCCACCAACACCTCTGCGGCATCACGCTCAGCAGCGGCATTGAGCGCAGCTCGCAGCGAATGAAGGGAAAGCGCATCGCGATCGAGCTTGGTAACGCCAATCGAGGAGCCGTCATGACCGGGCTTAACGACAACGCCGTCAGCACCAAACTCGGCAATGGCACGCTCGAGCTCAGCATCCGATGCGGCTGCCGTCAAACGCACGCCCGCAGGCACGGAAATGCCGTTGGCACGCCAAATGTTCTTCGTAAGCTCCTTATCCATCGCAATCGCCGAAGCCGTCACGCCAGGACCGGTATAGGGAAGACCTATGCAATTGAGGAGTCCCTGTACGGAGCCGTCCTCACCCAAGGTCCCGTGAAGCGCAATAAAGGCGGCATCATATGCGCCCTCTTCCAGACCGCCCACGCTGTCAACAGCCGGATCCCAGCTTTCAACCTCCAGGCCCTTTGAAGCCAGCGCTTCCTTTACGCCGCGCCCCGATAGAAGCGAAACCTCACGCTCAGAGGAAATGCCTCCCTCGAGCACTACAACGCGTTCAAGACGCGGTTCTTCTGCTTGGGTCATTTGCAGACTCCTATTTTTTATTCCATCAGAGACGACCGGCGAGTTTCGGCGCCGCACGGCCAATTGAGCCCGCACCCATCGTTACGACAACGTCACCGGGCTCTACGAGCGAGCGTACGGCATCGGGCACTTGATCAACATCCACCACAACGGGTTCACTGCGGCCAGAGGCTTTGATGGCCTCGGCAAGATGGTGACTGTCTGCACCGGGGATGGGGGCTTCCCCCGCAGGATAAACATTGGCCAACACGACGCCGTCGACATCCTCAAGGACTTTCACAAAATCATTGAAGCAGTCGCGCGTACGAGTGTAGCGGTGCGGCTGGAAAGCAACGACAATGCGGCGGCCGGGCCACGCACCGCGTACTGCCGCGAGGGTTGCCGCCATTTCGTGCGGATGATGACCATAGTCATCAATCAGTGTGAAGGTTCCCATGATGCGGCCATCCGCATCCTGAATAGGAATATCACCCCACTGTGCAAAGCGCCGGCCTACGCCCTTAAATTCTGCCAAGCCGCGCTTGATGTCTTCGTCCTTAACGCCCGCCAAGGTCGCGATCGCGACCGCCGCCAAGGCATTGCGCACATTATGTACGCCCGGCAGGTTCAGTACGACGGGCAGCGGCGGATGATCGGGGCGAAGAACCGTAAAACGCATGCGCGTGCCATCGGCCGTCACATCAATTGCGCGAACGGTAGCGTCATGAGAAAGACCGTACCCAATCACGGGTTTCGTTACGCGCGGACGAATCGAGCGAACGTTATCGTCGTCCATGCAGAGCACGGCTACGCCGTAAAAAGGCAGACGTCCGAGAAAGTCCACAAAAGCACTCTTTAGTTTCTCAAAGTCGTGCCCATAGGTATCCATGTGGTCTTCGTCAATGTTGGTGACGGCAGCAATCACCGGCGTGAGATTCAGAAACGACGCATCAGATTCATCGGCTTCGGCCACCAGAAATTCGCCCGTTCCCAAGCGAGCATTCGCGCCTGCGCTATTGAGTTTTCCGCCGATGACAAAAGTCGGATCCAGTCCGCCTGCGGCGAGCAGTGATGCGGTAAGCGAGGTGGTCGTCGTTTTCCCATGAGCGCCTGCAATAGCAATGCCGCGGCGCAGCCGCATTAATTCAGCAAGCATCACCGCGCGCGGGACAACTGGAATATCCAGTTCACGAGCAGCGGTAACTTCTGGGTTGTCAGCCTTTACGGCCGAAGAAACGATCACTGCATCCGCGCCGCGGATGTTCTTCTTGTCGTGTCCGAGCGAAATGCGCGCCCCCAAAGACTGCAGACGTTCAGTCACGGGCGACGCAGTGATATCCGAGCCGCTGACGACATAACCTAAATTGAGGAGCACTTCGGCGATGCCGCTCATGCCGGCACCGCCGATCCCGACGAAATGCAGATGATTGACCAGAAACTTCAAGGTGGTTCTCCGTAAAAGGGGCAAATATTCGCGTGCGAGCGTCAGGCCTTCGGGATCTTCGGCGCCCGACGTGCGACGACTTCTTCAATCAAGTCAGCGACTTTAGCCGCCGCATCCGGCGCGGCAATGGCGCGTGCTGCTTGAGCATGCTCGAGCAGCGACTCACGCGTCATGCCTGAAATGAGCTTGGCCACAGCCTGCGGGGTAAAGTCCGCTTGATTCACCAACCAGGCCGCCCCCCGATCCGCAAGATATTTGGCATTGCCGAGCTGGTGCTTAGTGGTTTTGGCGATAAAAGGCACCAACACTGCAGCGGCGCCCGCTGCACACAATTCCGAACAGCTCGTTGCACCCGATCGGCACAGCACCAGGTCACTTTCGCGGTAGCGCGCTGCCATATCGTCAATGAAAGGCACGACTTCAGCCGCAACGCCTGCCTTGGCATACGCTTCGCGCACAGCCGCATCACGATCGCGCCCAGTCTGATGAAGGACAATAGGACGCTCACTCTCAGGAATCATTGCCAAAGCCTGCGGCAGCACGTCGTTGAGTACCTGAGCGCCCAGCGAACCGCCGAAAATAAAGAGTTTTAGCGGCCCCGTACGCCCGGCAAAACGCTCTGCGGGCGCCGGCAGCGCCGCGATTTCGGCGCGCACGGGATTCCCTGTCGTATGCCCTTTGATGCCTGCAAACGTGCGGGCACCGCCCGCAAACCCGCAGGCCAGCGCATCGCAAAAAGGCAGCACAGTATTGGTGGACATCAAGAGGTCAGCGTCGCAATTCATCAGCACAATGGGACGCTTGAGATTCTGCGCCGCAAAGCATACCGGCACAGCGATGTAGCCGCCCGTGGAAAACACTGCCGTCGGACGAAGTTTTTTAAGCAGCTTGCGGGCATCCCAGATAGCCTTGAGCATCTTGATGCCGCCCGTAATCATCCCTGTAATGCCGCGTCCGCGCATGCCTTGGAAGTTAAGCGGATGGAATTCGATCCCCTGACGCTCTACAAGCCCTTTTTCCATGCCGGTGGTCGTGCCAATCCAAACGATCCTCCAACCTCGATCGGCCATTACGCGAGCGACGGCCAGACCAGGCATCACATGTCCGCCAGTCCCTGCAGCGGCGATGACGAGCGTGCGGCCGTCGGCCGCAGTTTGTTGTTTGTTGTCAGCGGTCACACCTGACCTCCTCGCATCAAAATTTTGTTCTCTCGGTCAACTCTTAAAAGCAGTCCAATGGCGATCATGGATGAGAGCATGGAGGATCCCCCAAAGCTCACAAACGGAAGCGTGAGCCCTTTCGTCGGAAACGCCCCGGAAGCTACGCCAATATTGATAATCGCCTGAACTCCGAACCAAAGTCCCACACCTTGCGCCAGCAAGCCCGGGAAAAAGCGCTCCAGCTTGATCGCCTGCCGACCGATTTCGAATGTGCGGCGAATGAGCCAGTAAAAAATAAAGAGGATGAGGATAACACCGACCAGTCCGGTTTCCTCCGCCACTACAGCCATGATGAAGTCGGTATGAGCCTCGGGCAGGTAGTTGAGCTTCTCGACGGAACCGCCGAGCCCTACGCCGAAGAGTTCACCACGGCCGAAGGCGATGAGCGAATGTGAAAGCTGGTAGGCCTGCCCCAGAACATACTCATCGGACCATGGATCCAAATACGCCAATACGCGCGAGAGGCGCCACGGCGTCATAAAAATCATCAGTGCCACGAAAGCGACGATCACCGTGCCGACGGCAAGAAAGATCTTCATTGACAGACCGCCCAGAAAGAGCACGCCCATGATGACTACCGATACCACCACCGTCGCCCCTAGGTCGGGCTGCTGCATCAGCATGAAGGCGATGATCACCATGACAATCGCCATGGGGAAGAACCCCTTTGAAAAGGAGTGCATGTACTCCTGACGCTTCACGGTAAAGGCTGCGGCATAAATCAGAGCGCAGAGCTTCACCATTTCCGAAGCCTGAATCGAAAGGGGTCCGAGCTGCAGCCATCGGCGAGCGCCGTTGACGCTCTTGCCGATAACGGGAAGAAACACACTGGCAAGGAGCAGCAAACCGACCGGCAGCAGCCAGGTGGAGTGACGATACCAAAAGTTCATCGGCACGCGGTAAACCACCGCTGCGGCGCATAGCGCAAGGAGAATGCTCATCAAGTGGCGCTTGACTTCGCCGAAATTGGCAGAATCTCCCAACCCGCCCGCGCCCATGGAGGACGTGGCCGAAAAGACCATGACCGTTCCAAAACAGACGAGCGCGGTGGTACAGATGATCACTTCCCAGTTAAGGCCGGGCGATGAACGTTGATCTGCACCCCAGTCGGAATCTAAACGCCTCACAGAAAACCTCTCTTACGCCATCAGCCCTGCACAGCTTCATCGGCCTTCGGAACAACATGATCCGCGATTTTGGCGGCCTCAGCCTTGAATCGTTCACTGCGTTCGGCATAGTCACGGAACATGTCCCATGAAGCGCAAGCCGGTGACAAAAGTATCTGATCACCCGGACGGCTCTTTTCCCAAAGCCAGTCCTCCGCGGCCTCAAGCGTCTTAAAGGTTTCTGTTGCAACACCGGCGGGCGAAACGGCTTCGCGGATTTTGGCCGCATCACGCCCAATCAAGGCCGCAAACGCCACTCGCCCCTTGAGCTCTTTGGCAAGCGGCGTGAAGTCCTGCCCTTTGCCGTCGCCGCCCATCAAAATCAGAATTCGGCGTCCCTGAGCGGCAAGTCCGCGCACGGCGGCAGCCACTGCGCCGACATTGGTCCCCTTGGAATCGTCAATGAAATCGCGGCCTTCAATCGTGCGTACGAGTTCCACACGATGCGGCTCCCCTCGATAAGTACGGAGCACGCCAATCGCAGGCCGAGTTTCAATGCCGGCGCCCGTAATAAGTCCCAAAGCTGCGAGTGCGTTCATGGCATTGTGCCGGCCGCGGATGAGGAGCTCGAATTCCGGCAGAAACAGCACGTCGACCTCCATCTGATCGCGAAGTCCCAGCCAGTAGCCCTGTGAGGCATGGGCCGCCATCATCAGACCAAGTTCACCCTCTTTCTGCGGCTTCGTCGCGCCGAATGTGAAGCATCGAGCCGCTGACTGTTCGCGATCATCCACTTTTTCAAGTTCAGCCATGACGAGCGGATCTTCACGATTGACGACGCGTACGGTATCGGGTGCAAAAATACGCCCTTTGGCGTGCGCATAGGCCTCTATGGAACCGTGCCAGTCAAGGTGATCCTCGGTGATGTTCAAAAGGGCAGCTGACGTACAGTTGAGCGTATGCGTTGTTTCCAGCTGAAAGCTCGAGAGCTCAAGCACCCAAATATCGGGAAGCGCTCCGGCCACTTCGGCTTTACTGAGCTCCGCGACGGCATTAGGTCCGATGTTGCCCGCAGCAACTGCGTACAGTCCCGCTGCCGCAGCCATTTTGGTGGTAAGCGTTGTCGTCGTCGTTTTGCCGTTTGTGCCGGTAATGCCGATGACTTTGGGAGCATATCCCTGCGTACGCTTCAGATAGGCGAGCTCCTGCGCAAAAAGCTCAATCTCGCCGACGATAGGAATGCCCGCTTTGCGCGCTGAAGCACAGACGGAGGCTGCCGCACCAAAGTAAGGCGAAACGCCCGGCGACATCACCACAAGTTCTACGCCGGGCGCCGTCGTTTCAGGAAAGCCGCCCAGCGTCATCTCGCAGCCCGGAACCGCCTTGCAAAAAGCGTCAAGGCCCGCAGGCGCCTCACGCGTATCAAAAGCATGAACGCGCCAACCATGGTCATTGAGGTATTGAGCGGCAGCACGTCCAGAAGCGCCAAGCCCGAGTACCCAGGCACTGCGGCCAGCCCCTTCGGCGGCATTCAATGTAATGAAGGATTTGTCTTCAGCTTCAAGCATTTTTTGACTAACCTGCGAAAACCGCTGTTTTTCAGCGAACGTCTCACTCAGTGAAGCGCAAGCACCGAAAGACCAAGCGCTGTCAGAATAAAAGTAATGATCCAGAATCGAACCACGACCTGAGTTTCCTGCCACCCCTTGAGTTCAAAGTGATGATGAATGGGCGCCATCAGGAAAACTCGCTTGCCGTGAGAAAAACGGAAATAGGTCGTCTGAATCATGACGGAAAGCGTCTCCACCACGAAAATACCGCCCATAACGGCGAGGATAAGCTCCACACGCGCGACAACCGCCATCGTGCCCAAACAGCCGCCAAGCGCAAGAGCTCCCACGTCGCCCATAAAAACTTGTGCCGGATGAGCGTTGAACCACAGAAAGGCCAGTCCCGCGCCAGCCAAAGCCGCCGCAAGAACTGCAAGTTCTTCAGCGCCAGGAATATGAGGCGCAGCCGCTGCATAGGCAGCGCCGGCAAAATCAGGATTGCCCGCCGCATAGGCATAGAGCCCGAGCGCAGAGCCAACCAGCACCGTGGGCAGAATGGCCAGGCCATCCAACCCATCGGTGAGGTTCACCGCATTGCTCGATCCGACGATCACGATATAGACGAAGACAATGAAGCCGATCAGCCCCAGCGGGAAAGCCCAGTCAGTCCAAAGCGGCAAGTAGAGGTGAATATTGGCCGTTACGTCCAGCGGAAAACGAGCGTCGTACCAAGCGCCAATCGCTTCAGCAAATGTTCCGCCTGGCACAACGGCAAGCGCCAAGGCAAGATAAAAGGCTGCCGCCAAACCAATCACGGACTGCCAGGAGAACTTTTCACGAGCGCTCATACCGTGTGGATCGTGGTGCACGATCTTGCGGTAATCATCGATCCAGCCAATGGCGCCGTAGCCCAACGTCACAAAAAGCACCACCCAAATAAAGCGATTCCCAAGATCTGCCCAGCAAAGCGTTGAAAGGGTGATGGCAGCAAGAATCAGTGCCCCGCCCATTGTCGGCGTACCGTCCTTGGCCAGATGCGTTTTAGGACCGTCCGTGCGAACGGCCTGACCGAAGTGAAGCTTCTTTAGTTCTCTAATGAGGGCGGGACCGCAGGCCAGTCCAATCACGAGTGCTGTCAAAAACGCCAAGAGTGCGCGCAGCGCCAGCGAATCGGCAGGAGAAGAAAAAAGGAAGTTGAGCATGATGCGAAAAGTCGGGCAGAAGCTCGTGAAAAAAAAATAAAAAAGAAAAATCAGAACGCTGGGAAATGCTTCAACGTCTCAACAACCTTCCCAAAGCCTGACGAGTGGCTTGCTTTGACGGCCACCGTTGCCCCTTTGAGCGGCAGTTCAGGCAGATGCGCAATCAATTCATCTCGATCGGCAAACCACCGTCCTCTGACGCCGTCAATGCCGAACGCTTCTGCCGCGTGCTTTGAGAGCGGTCCTGCCGCCCAGAAATAGTCGATGCCCAGCGTCTTCGCGGCACCGCCCACTTCAGCATGCCAAAGCTCAGCATCACGACCGAGCTCACCCATGTCGCCAAAAAGGAAAATGCGTGCGGGCTTTTCCTCTGCGAGCATCGCGATCGACGCGATAGCACTGTCGGGATTGCAGTTGTATGCATCATCAATCAGCGTGAAGCCCGCAGGAGACACCATGCGGGCTCCTCGCCCGGGGAGTGCCTTAAAGGCGGCCAGGCCTTCGGCGATGGCGTCGACATCAATTTGCTGCGCCAGTGCAGCAGCGGCTGCGCCTACGGCGTTGTGAATGTTGTGCGCGCCTTGAACCTGCAGCCCGATGACACGGTCAATGCCGTAAGCAAGAAGCCGCAGCCCCTTGCCCGGCACCAGTTCGCCGCGGACATCGGCCGCCACCCCTTCAGCGGTAGCGTAGGTAAGCGTACGCACACCGCGGGCAAGCGCATAGGAAGCCCAGACGTCGGCACAGGGATCGTCAGCGGGATACACTGCAACCCCGTCGTTCGGGAGCGCAGCAATTAAAAGGCCGTTTTCAAAAGCCGCTTCAGCCACAGTTTCTAAATACGCCTGATGCTCGCGCTGCGCATTAGTCATCAGCACGACCGTCGGGCGAATCCAGTCAGCCAGCCGGGCCATTTCACCGCGGTGATTCATCCCGGCTTCCACAACGGCAGCCCGACAGCCGCAATGAAGACCGAGCAGCGTATGCGGCACGCCGACGTCGTTGTTGAAATTGCCTTCCGTAGCATGGATGTTTTGCACACCCCAATGAGCTGCGAGAATCGCCTTCATCATCTGCGTGGTCGTTGTTTTGCCGTTGCTGCCGCCCACCGCTGTGAGCGCAATACCGAAACGGCGGCGCCAAGCCCGCGCAATCAGTCCGTAAGCCCGACGGCTGTTTTCCACCACAAGCTGAGGAACGTTCAGTCCAGTCTCTACGTGTTCGACCACCAAGCAGAATGCGCCTGACTCGGCAGCCTGTGAAAGATAGCGGTGTCCGTCGGTGCGCTCTCCCGAGAGCGCGACAAAAACATCGCCCGCTCGTACGATGCGGCTGTCGGTGACGACACGGATCCACGATGCGTCTTCATTCGCGGGATCTCCGTGAACTTCAACCAATTCGTCGCACAGGGCTTCAAGAAGCCACTTAAAGGACTCGTGTTCGGACGGAATTACTTCGGTTTCTGCCTGCATGGTTTCTATTGTTTGTCATCAAGAAGCAAAGTGTCTGACTGACCTTCAGGCCAGAACGCCTTTGCAATCAATGGGGTATTTCTTTTTACTTCCGGCTGCGGACTGCGCGGCATTCATTAAAAGCCTCGCGAAGGACCTCTCCGTCAACGAAGTGGTGCGGCCCGTCATTGAGGATCTGTTCGCATTCATGCCCTTTGCCGGCAACGAGGATGATGTCTTTAGCGTCAGCAGCAAAAACGGCACGATGAATCGCTTCGCGGCGGTCAACAACGGCCATTGTCCGCTGATCAGCACCCGGTACAGCCTGTACGCCCTGCATGATCGCATCGACAATCGCCTGAGGATTTTCCGTCCGAGGATTGTCACTCGTAACGATGACTTGATCGGAAAGCCGTGCGGCAATTTCGCCCATGATCGGCCGCTTACCGGCATCGCGGTCACCGCCGCAGCCGAAAACCGTCCATAGCCGTCCGCCCCGGGCACGCGCATTGGGTATGAGGCACTCAATGGCCTTTTCCAACGCATCCGGCGTGTGGCCGAAATCCACAACTCCAAGCGGCATTCCATCGGACTCAAAAATCTGCATGCGGCCCGGAGGCGGAGTGAGTGCTTCCAAAGCCCGCACGACTTTTTCGATGGGATGGCCGCAAGCGGCTGCAGCCGCAGCCGCTTCAAGCGCATTTTCAACATTGAAAGTGCCAAGCGCATGCAGCTCAACGAGAAATTCGCGCTTGTCGCAGACAAGCGTGAAACGCATGCCGCGGTGCGACGGCTCAATCTGCTTGGCTTCAAGCACGTGAGCAACGCCGAATGCCTGCCCGAAAGAGGCTGCCTCTCCCTCCAATCCAGTCACCCAGATCTCGGAGCCGTTCTTTTGAGCAGCATCAGCGTACTTCCGGCTCCAGGCATCCGAGGCATTCAACACGGCAGCCTTCAGACCCGGCCAAGCAAAAAGAAGTCCTTTGGCCTCGCCGTACGCTTCCATCGTCTGGTGGTAATCCAGATGATCACGAGACAAATTGGTGAATACACCCACTTTGAAGTGCGTTCCCTTCATGCGCCCCTGATCGAGCCCAACGGAACTCGCTTCCATCACAAAACTCTTGGCACCGGTCTCTTCAAGATCCTTGAGGATCCCCTGCAAAGAGGCTGCATCCGGCGTTGTCAGATGCGGAGCAGGGATTTGCCGTCCGGCGAAGAAGACGCCGACTGTACCGATGATGCCGGACGGAGAGCCCAGGGCGGTCAAAAGCGAGGCCGTCCAGAACGTAGTGGTCGTCTTGCCGTTTGTGCCAGTCACGGCCACGCCTGTCATGTGAGCCGAGGGTTCATCGTAAAAGCGCGCGGCGATTTCGCCGAGCCGCTCGCGCAGGTGCTCCACAGGCTTAGCTGGCATCGGATAGTGTTCAGGACGCTGGCTCGTTTCAGCCTCATAGATCACGCCCGCCGCTCCCCGGGCAGCTGCTACACGGATAAAAGTGCGGCCGTCGACCTTTTCACCCGGTACGGCGCAGAAGATATCGCCCGGCTTCACCTCTCGGCTGTCGAGCCGAAGATGTGCACCCGGATGTGCGAGATCTTTGAGCCACGCCACCGAATCTTTGATCGTCTGATCCATGAGTAATCTCCGTCCTTTTTGCTTCAATAAGGTTCAATTGCGAATTTTCGCCAGGAAGCCGCCGCCCGAAACGGACTCTCGGTCAGGACTCACCATCAACATGCGCAGCGTACTTTCAGCAATTTCGCTAAACACCGGACCAGCCGCACGCCCGCCGAAACGACTGCCTTTTTTAGGCTCGTCGATCATCACAGCCACAATGAATCTTGGGTTGACGGCCGGAACAATGCCTACGATGCTCGCCACCGTATCGTTTGTATAGCGTCCGTTCTTAACCTTGTTGGCCGTACCGGTCTTGCCGGCCACGGTATAGCCCGCCACCTTAATAGTGCTTGCCGTTCCCCCGGCAGCCATCGTCTTCATCATCATGGCGCGGATAAGCCGCACAGTCTCCGGTCGATAAACCTGCTCGCCCTTGGGCAGTTCGCCTTCCGGACGCTTATAGAGCGTCAAGTCAATAACGTCACCCGTTCGGGCCAGCGCGGTATAAGCGCGCACAAGCTGCATGAGCGACACGCTGATGCCGTGTCCGTAAGCAATAGTGGCCTGTTCAATCGGCCGCCAGGTTTTTGCCGGACGAAGACGTCCGGATGCCGCGCCTGGGAAGCCCATTGCAGGAGCGCGCCCGAAACCTAAAGCGGTGTACATGTCCCACAATGTCTGCGGTGACATTTCAAGCGCGATCTTCACCGTACCAATATTGGACGACTTTGCCACGATCTCGGACACTGTCAGCAGTCCATAGTCATGGGTGTCGCCGATGGTGCGGTCACCGATGGTGAGCTTTCCCGGCGCCGTCTGAATGGTCGTCTTCGGACCAACAATTCCCATATCGAGCGCTTTGGCGATGGCAAAGGGCTTTAAAGTGGATCCTGGCTCAAACTGGTCGGTGAGCACACGGTTGCGCATCTGTTCAAAGAGCATCGTGGAGCGGTCGTTCGGGTCATAGGACGGAACGTTGACGAGCGCAATTATCTCCCCGGTCTGTACGTCAGCCACTACCGCGGCACCAGCCAATGCCTCAGACTTCTCGACCTGTGCTTTCAAAGCCTGAAACGCAAGAAACTGTACGCGGGAGTCGATGGACAGCACCACATCATGTCCCGGCACGGCTTCCTTTTGCCAGATATCGTCAATGATCCGGCCGCGAGCATCGCGGATCACTCGGCGCGCCCCGGGCACCCCGGTCAAATCCTTGTCTCGGGCCAGTTCAATACCTTCTTGACCATGATCGCTGCGGCCGGTAAATCCCACAACGTGAGCGACAGCCGGGCCATCGGGATATTCACGCAGCACTTCTGGCGAAACACCGATGCCGGGAAGCTTCAAAAGCCTCACGGCCTCTGCTGTCCGCACGTCTTGAGTACGGGCAAGATATGTAAAGTTCTTTGACTTAGCCTTGAAAATCTTGTCACGAACTTCCTTTGGCTTCATCTGCAGGACATCGGCCAACTTCTTAAAGTCATCGGCTGAAAGTTTTTTGGCGAATGCGGGATCCGCCCAGATGCTGCGCACAGGCTGACTGGCCGCAAGCACCACGCCATTGCGGTCCAGAATTTCCCCGCGCTCACCGGCAATGGTGAGCGTCCGGGCATAACGCGCCTCGCCTTGATCCTGAAGAAAATCCGTCGTCACGGCCTGCAGCCAAACCGCACGACAAACGAGTCCGAGAAAAAAGACCGTAATGAAGGCAAGTGCAAAGTACGTGCGCCATTTCGGAATCGGAATGACGATGAGCGGACTTTCGGCGCTTTTGGGTTTGGCCTCTTGTGCAGCCCGATCTCGCTGCATGAGCTCGAGGAGCTTATCGACCACTGCGTCAGCCGCACGCTTCATGAAGTTTGTCATGACCGGCCTCCAGCTCCAGCACCGCGAACCGAAGGCTGAGCATTCTTTGGATCAGCCTTGCTCTTCTGAGCATCCCCATTCGTCGTCAGCGCATCAAGTTCGCGGCGCACTTCCGGCAAAAAGTCGATTCGTCCGTCCGGCGCCTCCACGAGCGTCACCGTATCCGCACCCGTTGCCCCGGACAAGTCGAGCATGGCCGCACCTGCCGAGATGCTCCCCGGAAGCGAAGCCCGGCGAACTTTCATTTCCAGCTCGGCCTGGTCGTCGAGCAGTCGGCGATGAACATCCATTTCATGCTCGTGAGCCACAAAGAGCTGACGCATTTGAAAATGAAGGTCTACCAGACAAAACGCGCTGCCCACCAGGACGATGCCTAAAACGGCCGTCCACAGCAGTTCCGCACGCGTGACGGGACGCATGGCCTAATCCTCCCAGAGACGCGCAGTACGCGTGCCAACACGGAGTACGGAAGAGCGTGCACGCGGATTGGACTCTGCTTCGCTCTTGGTCGGCAGAATACGAATCACATCGCAGAACCACGGCTGCGCATTGAAACCCGCCGGCATCGGGAGCCGCGGATCGAGATCTCGGTCAGGATGAAGGCGCTTTTCAAAAAAGCGCTTGACAATGCGGTCTTCAAGCGAATGGAAGCTGATGACGGCCAATCGACCGGCCGGCGCCAAAAGAGCCCCTGCACTTTCCAGAGCGGTCTTGAGTTCATCGAGCTCGTGGTTGACCTGAATACGCACCGCCTGGAACGTACGCGTCGCCGGATGCTGTGCAGCATCGCGGCGATTCTTCGGCACTGCCGCTTCTACGAGCTTTGCAAGCGCCCCAGTTGTAGTGATTGGCGCACGAGATCTTGCTTCAACAATTGCCCGTGCAATGCGGTGTGCGAAGCGCTCTTCACCGAAATCCGCAAGCACTTCGGCAATTTCCTCGGCCGATGCTCGGGCAAGCCACTCCGCTGCGGTTTCGCCGCAGCTCGTGTCCATGCGCATATCGAGGGGCCCCTCGAAGCGGAAGGAAAAACCGCGGGAGGGATCGTCAATCTGCGGCGACGATACGCCGATGTCGAGAAAGATCCCATCGACCTGTCGAATACCGAGATCTCCCAAACGCTCTTTCATAGCGGAAAACGGCGCATGGACAATCTGAAAGCGAGGATCTTTAATGGCAGCTGCCGCCGCCACCGCCTCTGGATCGCGATCGAAAGCAATCAACCGCCCTTGCGGCGCAAGCCGCTCAAGAATGAGTCGACTATGGCCGCCGCGGCCAAAAGTGCCGTCCACGTAGAGTCCATCTGGACGAGCAACCAAGGCTTCAGGTGCTTCGCGGCTCAGAACGGGAAGATGGACGAAGGCGGACATGGCTTGTTTCTTTTTCTGCTGTCAAGCAGCGCCGCTGCGGACGACGCGCCTGGGAAGCACTGTGCGGGCCTCCCAAAATTTTGGAAATATTTTCTTTGGCAGAAAGCGGGTTCAGAACGTGAAGTCGAGATCCTCAACGGTCTGCGCGACGGCCTGCGCCTCGGCAGCAGTCAGGCGTGCACGATCCCAGAGCTCGAAATGATCACCCCAGCCGACAAGAGCTGCTTCGCGTTCAAGTCCAGCGAGTTCACGCAGCCCCGCGGGGATGAGTACGCGCCCGGCACGATCAACCTTCAGTTCCTCAGCACTCCCCAGCACTAAACGGACAAAACCGCGTGCGGAGAAAGGAAGCTTCAGGAGAGCATCGCGCTTAGGAGCCCAGGCAGAAGGGGGATAAAGCACTAGGCACCCGTCCGGATGACGCGCAGCAACGATCACGCCGTCAGCGGCCGCTTCATCACGCGCACGCTTAGGAAGCGCAAGCCGCCCCTTGTCGTCGAGCGTGATGAGCGTAGTGCCTTGAAACACTTTCCTATCCTCAAACTGTCTTCAATCCTTCATTCCCGTTGGGCCAGCGTCCCGCAGAGACGCTCCCACCAATTCCCACATTTTCCCACAGTTGCCAATAGTCAGATCATGAAAATCAGTACCAAATAGGCAAAAGATCTTGTCTAAAGCGTAAAAATCCAATGAAGCTTGAATCAACCGCAGACCTATTTAGGAGTCTGCGGGAACGCATAAGAAAAAACCCGCACGAGCGGGTCTGGATGTATGTACTGTCCAACAAGGATAGGGACAGCGGAAGCTGTTGCTGCAATTCGGCGGAAGTTCTCTTGTAAGCCGGATTCTGTCGCGCGAAGTCCTATAGGACCTCGGCGGCGGTCATTCATCTAGGACGACGCTCACGCGCCGCCTCAAGCCATCTACCCGCAGCCGGACGGGGCCCGCCCATTGGCTGCCTATTTGATGTTGCTCCCCGTAGAGATTGCCCGTTTCACCCGGCCCGAAGCCGGCTCGTCTCTGTTGCTCTAATCCGCGCCTTACGGCGGAGAGGCGTTACCTCCTACGGCGCCCTGCGGAGTCCGGACTTTCCTCCCGCGGCCTAAAACCGCCGACGACCGCCCGGAAAACTTCTCGTCGAACTGCAGCGAGGCGCTACTTTACCGACTATGCGTCAGCGTGGCAAGCCGGATTCCGAAGGTTTTCACCCAACCGCATTCAGCAAAACTTTTGTCGGCAGGTCTAATTGCACATAGACATCTGCGCCTTGTGGGACAATGTCGGCTTTCGGCTCTATCCATCTCGCTCGACCGCCACGCAGGAAAGACCTCTCGGCTGCTTAGCCGCAAACACAGGTCTCTGCCGGCGGAGCAAATTGAGCGCTTTTGTCGATCCCTCTCATTGTCATGCAACACCCTCAACTCTTTCGTCCCACGTTTCTGGCCCGCGCAGTCTTTGCCGCAGCCGTTTCGTTTGCGTGCACTGCTCAGGCAGGCCTCTGGGAAGCCGTAGTAGACACGACGCCGGCAGGCTACGCCCGTCTGTCGTCTGAACGTCCGGGCGATTGGGCCTCTTTTTGGAGTGACACCAAGGAAGGAACCAAGCGTATCTTTGAGGAGGGCAACTCGGTCTGGATCGTTCCAACCTATACCAACCATCCAACCTGGGCTTGGAAAAAACGGCATGAAGAAAACGGTTATCCCTTCGGCATGGGCTACGCACGGCAAGTGATTGACAATCGCGGCAATGAACGCCTGCTTTTCGCCGTTAACTTTGTGGATTCCAACTACCGCATAGAGCCGATGGTGGGCTACTCCTGGCTCGCTCGATGGCCGATCGACTCTACCGGACTCCATGTAGGGGCGGGCTATCTCGCAGGCATCACGATGCGCGGCGACTATATGTGGGCGCCGCTGCCTCTGCCGCTGCCCGTCGCCAAGATCGGCACCGATACAGTGTCCTTCTATGGCACCTTCATTCCTTTCACCAACGTCTTCTTCTTTTACTCGACGATTACCGTCGACGACGCGAAAGGCCGCAAGATGCCGCTCGCATCTGACAGTCCTTGGGTGAAGTCGCCTAATCTGCTCTACGGGTCCTATGGCTGGCAGTATGTCGACAATGGGGAAGAGTATTCCAAGAGCCTGATGAAGAACGATACGATTTGGAATATTGGTCTGCGCCGTTACTCTGGGCGCAGCTGGCAGACGGATCTCAAATATTCTCGGGCTCAGCACGATGTCGCCTATGCCGACGGCTCAGGCAAACAGTCCATCGATTTCCGCACCTATACACTTACCATCTCCTACAACATCGACGTGACTAAATCACTGCGCCTATTTGCCGGCGCCGGTGTGGGCTACGGCAAAGCCGAAGGTCCCTACAACTCTGACACCAGCATCTTCCCTGCGCTCACGCTCGGCGGTACCTGGGCCTTTACAGACCACTTCTGGCTTACCGGGTCGATGGATACGAACTTCCCGCGCTACAAAGGCGTGCTTGCCGACCGCGACAGCGAATATGTATTGAAGTCCATGCCGACCGCCTTCACACTCGGCCTCGGTTTCGCGTTCTGACGAACGGCCACACTTTCAGCACCGTCTACAAACCGTCTGGAATCACATTTCCAGACGGTTTCTTTTTCCGGCTTAACACTTAGAAAAGGCCAACTCCATACAATTCACTCTGACCCAATTTAATGGGCGCCCTGCAAAGCCTGCGGCGGCGCCTTTGCGTTGTGCCCGGAAGCGCTCTCTGATCCAAAACGGATGAACGTTTTCCGCACTTCGGCTTCACCCCACATTTCATTTCCCAAAGGACAAGCAGTCATGGATCTCAATCAAGCGCTCATCGAACGCGCCCAACACGTCATTCCGGGCGGCGTCAACTCCCCCGTACGAGCTTTCGGCTCTGTCGGCGGCGCTCCGCGCTTTATCGAGCGCGCCAAGGGCCCTTATATGTGGGATGTGACGGACAAGCGCTTCACGGACTATGTCTGCTCCTGGGGGCCGATGATTCTCGGCCACAATGATCCGGAAGTCGTTGAGGCGGTTCATGCAGCAGTGGATCGCGGCCTTTCTTTCGGCGCTGCCACGCGTGCTGAGGTTGAAATCGCCGAAATGATCACGAACATTCTTCCTGCTATGGAAGAAGTTCGTCTCGTCTCCTCCGGCACGGAGGCCGGCATGTCGGCGATTCGTCTTGCCCGCGGGTACACCGGCCGCAACCGCATCATCAAGTTTGAGGGCTGTTACCACGGTCATTCCGATGCACTTCTGGTGAAGGCCGGCTCGGGTCTGCTCACTTTCGGCAATCCTTCATCTGCGGGCGTTCCGGCTTCAGTGACCGAACACACAATGGTGCTCGAATACAACAACCCCGAACAGCTTGAAGATGCTTTTGCCAAGTACGGCGACGAAATCGCCTGCGTCATCGTTGAAGCATTCGCAGGCAACATGAACCTCGTTCGCGGCACACAAGAATTCATTGATACGATGCGCCGCCTCTGCACGAAGCACGGAGCGCTCCTCATCGTTGACGAAGTCATGACAGGCTTCCGGGTCGCTTTGAAGGGAGCTCAGTCGCTCTTCAACGTCACGCCCGACATCACCATGCTCGGCAAGGTAATCGGCGGCGGCATGCCGGTCGCCGCCTTTGGCGGACGTCGTGAAATCATGGAAAAGATTGCGCCCTGCGGCCCGGTCTATCAAGCCGGCACCCTGTCGGGCAACCCTGTTGCCGTCGCCTGCGGCATGGCGACCCTGAAGAAAATTCAGGCACCTGGCTTCTACGATCGTCTCGGCGCTCAGACCAAGCGTCTGGTCGAGGGACTTCAGGCTGCCGCTCAAGCCGCCGGCGTGCCCTTCACCGCCGACAGTGTCGGAGGTATGTTTGGTCTCTACTTCCTGCCGCAGCGTCCTCAGGGCTTTGCAGACGTAATGAAGGCCGACAAAAATGCCTTCAACACGTTCTTTCACGGCATGCTCGACCGCGGCCATTACTTTGCGCCGTCCACTTTTGAGGCGGGCTTCGTCTCTATCACACACACGGATGAAGTGATCGACAAGACGATCGCCGACGCCCGCGAAGTCTTCGCTTCAATGGCGAAATAAAATATCGCTGCTTCGCACCGTTTGGTTCTGCGTGCACTGACAAAGCGTCAAGCCGCAGAACCAAAGAGAGGGAATGCTTCCACTTATTCGATCCAATCTTGTCAATCCGTCCCATGTCCCTGCTGTCCGCATTCCTGAAACATGCCAAATTTTCTGTTGCCTTTGGGCGTCTGGGAACTGCGTTCGTTATCGCCGCCGCACTTTCTGCCGGAGCGCTGACATCGAACTGCGCCCTTGCAGCAAGCGATGACGGCTGGTTCTCCGCCATTGACGCCGGCCGCGGAGAAAAGAAAGCCGGTCCGCATGTCACGGTTGACATCATTGCCGAAAAAACCTCATTGACACCGCAGGCGGTCAACCGCTTTGCAGTTCGTTTCCGTCATCAAGAGGGCTGGCATACCTACTGGAAGATGCCGGGGGATGCCGGGCTGCCGCCAGAATTTACCTTCACGCTCTCTCCGAGTGAACTGAAAGCCTCTGCACCGCTGTTCCCGCTGCCAGAGCGAACAGTAACCTCCGGGCTCATCACCTTTGGCTATGGCGGCGAAACGCTTTTCCCCTTTAATGTGGAATTGCCGCGCGGTGCATCCGGACGCGCTCAAATCGCGCTGCACGTCGAATATTTGGCCTGTAAGGACATGTGCATTCCGGAGTCGGCCGACGTCAAGTTCTCCATTCCAATTGACATCAAAGGAAAAGATTCAGATGACGCAGCGGCCGTTGCTGCTGCTGTACGCGCCATCCCTGAACGTGTTCAAAACGACGGCAGCATCAAGGCGACCATTGACGGCAATCGAATTCGCATTGATGTTGCGGGGAACGCGATTGTCGGCAGGTCGCTTGATTTTCTTCCATCCGAAAAAAATGTAATCGATCTGCGTCAGGCCCCACAAACCGCTGTTGGCATCACGCAAGGCAACGAACCGCCTTCTGCCTCACTCTGGCTTGCCGCGACTGAACGATTTGCCAAAACACCCCAGCCCGCACTCGAAGGCGTCCTGGTCGCTGACGGCGGTCCAGCCAAAGGCGGTTGGGCGATTGACACGTCCGTGCCGCTGCAAACCGGATCGGTAGCACCGCCTCCGGCAGTCAATACTGCAGCCGCCTCGTCCCAGGCCGACGCGGCATCGGCCGCTGCCGACCTGAATAACAGCAGCCAGATGACGGCAGGAACCGGCGCCGCGCTTCTCTTTGCATTTTTGGGCGGTCTGATCCTCAATCTGATGCCCTGCGTCTTTCCTGTTCTTTCGCTCAAACTCCTCGACCTCGTCCAAGGCGCCCACCAGTCGCAGCGTCTCGTTGGGCACGGTCTGGCTTTCACGGGAGGCGTATTGCTCTCTATGGTGCTTCTTTCAGGCACCTTGATGGCGCTTCGCACTGCCGGTCACGCCGTAGGCTGGGGATTTCAGCTGCAGTCGCCTTGGGTGGTTGCGGCCTTGATTCTCTTATTCGGAGCCATCACCTGCAACCTTCTGGGACTTTATGAATTCACCTTCGGAAGCCGTGCCGCAGATCTCAAAGTCGTGCGCAGCCTGCCGCAGTCCGGAATCACTTCGTCCTTTTTCTCCGGCATTTTGGCGGTCATTGTGGCAAGTCCCTGCACCGCTCCTTTCATGGGGGCCGGGATCGGCTATGCACTCACCCAGCCCGCCGCAGAAGCAATGCTCGTCTTCCTCTCGCTGGGTCTCGGCATGGCAACGCCTTGGCTGCTTTTGTGCCTGTTCCCCGCCTGGGCCAAAAAGCTCCCCAAACCGGGACCTTGGATGAACACCTTCAAGAAGGTGATGGCTGTCCCCATGCTGCTCGCACTCCTTTGGCTCGCCTGGGTGCTTACCAAGCAGGTTGACTATCGCGGTCTCTTGATCGTACTTCTGGGACTCGCCGCACTTGCCGCCTTTTGCTGGTTATTAGGAAGACGTCAGTTTGGACGGTCCTCGAGCACCATTGTTATGGCCGCACTCGGAACACTTACGGCAGCTTCACTGGCGCTGACGGCTTGCGGCATTTTCGACCGCCAGTCTGTTTCAACAGAGGAGGGGTGGAGTACGTGGAGTGCAGAAGCCGTACAGAGTGCTTCCTCAGCAGGCCGTCCTGTTTTCATCGACTTTACTGCTGCCTGGTGCATTACTTGTCAAGCCAACAAGCTTGCTGTGCTCGACCGTGAGGAAGTCGTTTCACGAATGAGTGAACTCGGCTACGTTCGTTTTCTCGCCGACTGGACCAATAAGGATCCTGCTATCACCAAGGAACTGGCCAAGTATGGCCGCACCGGCGTACCGCTCTACGTTCTTATTTATAAGGACGGCACGGTCAAAGTGCTCCCTGAACTCCTCACAACCGGCATGGTCTTGGATGCACTGAAATAAATCAACAGCCGCCGCAGTCCGGCGCGTGCCAAAAGACTATTGAATAAGGTCAATCGGGCCTGCCGAAGCGTTTCTTCAGCAGGCCCGATTCTTATTTATCGCGCCTTGTTTTCGGAATAGTCGTAGACCCAATCGATAACGATGTTTAGGAAGGGAATCCCGTTGGGCACGTTTTTAGCGCCCCGCACACTTGCGTAGACAGCATAGCGCTGACCGTTTTGCGCCTGAATAAATCCGCCGATGCTTCGCACATCAGAGAGGAACCCCGTCTTGATGCGGCCGCGTTCCTCTGCCACCTTGCGTTTGGCCATGGTCCCATCTCTGCCGCTAATCGGCATGGAAGCCAAATATTCCGGCATGTAGGGACCGGACCACCCGGCCGCAAGTAGTTGGGTCATTGCTCGGCCGGTCACACGAGTCTCACGCGAGAGTCCCGATCCATTGTCAATCCATATCTCCTGAGACGTGATGCCTTTCGACTGCAGCCATTCGTCGAGCGCCGCACGTGCATCTTCAAGGGTTGCGCCTCTTGGGAAAACCAATTCCGCCCGTGCAGCAGCCTTTCCCGCAGACTTAAGCTTTCCCGTCGAAGACTCATTCTTTTGCGCTTCATTAAAAGCCTCTCGAACCCGATCAGCCCCCAATGAAAGGAAGATATGCCGCGCCATTAAGTTGTTAGACCACTTATTGGTGAGTGCCACCACTTCACCCAAAGGCTGCGAAACACGGGAAAAACGCCGTTGAGCATCTTTGGGTACGTTTCCTGACACCACGTGCCCCGTCCAGGTGCGGCCGTCGCGCTCCCAGAACGCACGAAAGAGCCGCTCGAGGTATTCGTTGGGTTCTAAGGCGATGACATTGAAGTTTTTCGGCCCGCAAGCTGCCGGAAGCTTGCCGGTAAAGGTCACACGCTTGCGGCCTTTGCCCAGATCCTTCAGCTGGAAACCAATTGACGTCTTCCAATCACCGCATCCGCCTCGACCGAGCGGGATTGTCTCTGGAAAAGAAATACCTGCCAATTTTGGCACGGTCACGATTCGGGCCGTTTGGGTCTCCTTGTCGGGGATAAATTCGAAGCTTAGATTTCGAAAATTGATGAGCGCAGGATCGGGCTGCAAGTTGTAAGGACGAGAGCTGCGGCCGTCAAACGCTCCTGGATCCACCTGAGGAATATTGAAGAAGGAACGGTCAATGACGATGTTGCCTTCAATCCGCTTGATGCCGGTCTGAGCGAGTTTGTCGACCGCCATAGAAAAATCCTCAACCACGAAGGCGGGATCACCCCCTCCGCGAATAAAGAGACCGCCCTTCAAAAGCCCCTTTGTGGTTGGTTCTCCCAGCGTATAAAAACCCGTGTACCAGCGATAATTAGCCCCCAGCGTTTCAAGCGCAGCCAGAGTCGTCACAACTTTGGCCACCGAGGCCGGTCGATCAATGCGGCGGTCATTCCAAGCGAGGACAGCGGCCTTCGGCGATTCAACCGGCACTACTGAAATCACAATATCGTCAGGATTGATTTTCAGCCGCTTGGCCGCTTCTGCGAGCGGAGCCGGCAACTGCGACTGCGAGGCAGTTCGGCCCGCAGCCGAAGTTGCCGCAGACGCCGTTGGCAGCGCAACCGTAAACGAAAGCAGTGCCGCAGCCGTCAGCGCTTTTGCAGCAAACAGCTGCACCCGGCGATTCAGCATCAACTTTGCGCTTTCACTCAAGCATTTCCCTGCACACATCAATGGATCCTCGCAGCGGATGAAAAAAATTTTATCTCCAGCCCTTGAAATCGAAAGAGCCGTCCCCATATAGGCAAGTAATGGTAGCGGATGTGCCTCGAAGGACATTCCGCCCGTATGAATTTGTTGCATGCCGAGCTCTCCGCCATCAATTAGGCAGTGCGATTTGAGCACGGCATCCAAGCTTTTCAAAGAATCTTTTGGAGATTTCCCAGATGCAGATCCGTCCTTTGCATGACCGCGTCATCATCAAGCGCCTTGAGGCCGAAACGACGACCGCCTTCGGCATCGTCATTCCTGACACGGCCGGCGAAAAGCCTGATCAGGGCGAAGTAATCGCCGTCGGTCCCGGCAAACGTGATGAAGCTGGCCGCCTTGTGGCGATGGACGTTAAGGTCGGCGACCGTGTCCTCTTCGGCAAGTACTCCGGCCAGACCGTCAAGATCGACGGCGAAGAGCTCCTCGTGATGCGCGAGGAAGACATCATGGGCGTGCTCGAATAAGCCGCCCCCGAAAGCACTCCACGTACAGATTTCTAAATAATTAAGGAATTACAAAATGGCTGCTAAGCAGGTTCTTTTCGGTGATGATGCCCGCACGAAAATGGTTCGCGGTATCAACGTTCTCGCCAATGCTGTCAAGGTAACGCTCGGCCCGAAGGGTCGCAACGTTGTGCTTGAACGCTCTTTCGGCGGCCCGACGGTCACGAAGGATGGCGTGTCTGTCGCCAAAGAAATCGAACTCAAAGATAAATTTGAAAACATGGGTGCCGCCATGGTGCGCGAAGTCGCCTCGAAGACGAGCGACAACGCCGGTGACGGTACGACCACTGCTACGGTTCTCGCTCAGGCCATCGTTGATGAAGGCATGAAGTTCGTTGCCGCCGGCATGAACCCGATGGACCTTAAGCGCGGCATCGACAAGGCTGTTGCCGCCGCCATCACTGAGCTCAAGAAGCTCTCCAAGCCCACTACGACCAACAAGGAAATCGCTCAGGTTGGCGCCATTTCGGCCAACTCCGATGAAGAAATCGGTCAGATCATTTCCGAAGCCATGGATAAGGTCGGCAAGGAAGGCGTGATTACGGTTGAAGACGGCAAGAGCCTCAAGAACGAACTCGAAGTCGTCGAAGGCATGCAGTTCGACCGCGGCTATCTCTCGCCCTACTTCATTAACCAGCCTGAAAAGCAGGCTGCAGTTCTTGAGAACCCGTTCATCCTGCTCCACGACAAGAAGATCAGCAACATTCGCGAACTTCTGCCGGTGCTTGAACAAGTCGCTAAAGCTGCTCGTCCGCTCGTCATCATCGCTGAAGACATCGACGGCGAGGCCCTCGCCACATTGGTCGTCAACTCCATCCGCGGCATCCTGAAGGTTGTGGCCGTCAAAGCTCCGGGCTTCGGCGATCGCCGCAGCGCCATGCTCGAAGACATCGCAGTCCTTACGGGCGGTACGGTTATTTCGAGCAACGTCGGCCTTTCGCTCGATAAAGCTACGCTTGCCCAGCTCGGCAGTGCCAAGAAAGTCGAAGTCACGAAAGAAAATACGACCATCATTGACGGTGCCGGTGATGCCGCGGCCATTGAAAACCGCGTCAAGAACATCCGCACGCAGATCGAAGGCGCCTCGAGCGATTACGATCGTGAAAAACTTCAGGAACGCGTGGCTAAGCTCGCCGGTGGCGTTGCACTGATCAAGGTCGGTGCCGCAACTGAAGTTGAAATGAAGGAAAAGAAGGCCCGTGTGGAAGACGCTCTGCACGCCACTCGCGCTGCCGTTGAAGAAGGCATCGTCCCGGGCGGCGGCGTCGCGCTCATCCGCGCCAAACTCGCCATCAAGGACATCAAGGGCGACAATGACGAACAGAACGCTGGTATCCGCATCGTTCTGCGCGCCATGGAAGAGCCGCTGCGTCAGATCGTCGCCAATGCCGGCGATGAACCGAGCGTCGTGGTGAACACCGTCGCTCAGGGTGAAGGCAACTTCGGCTACAACGCTCAGTCCGCCAAGTACGGCGATATGGTTGAAATGGGCGTGCTCGATCCGACGAAGGTGACCCGCACGGCACTTCAGAACGCCGCATCTGTCGCTTCGCTGATCCTCACGACCGACTGCATGGTTGCCGACCTTCCGGCCGACGACAAGGCTGTCCCCGCCGGCATGGACGGCATGGGCGGCATGCCCGGCATGATGTAATCGACTGCAGAATGCCCTGACACGTTTGAGCGGCCGAACAAACCGCTCAAACGTGGCCGCAGACAATGCAAAAATCCTCCGCAGCGTGCACGGCTGCGGAGGATTTTTTATTCAGGATCGTGCAAAAACGACGCCGCATTCAAACGCAGCGTCGATTGGATATCCGTTTCTCCGTTATTCAGGCTTCAGCCCCGACAGTTTGGCAAACTCTTCCGTGGTCACCTGAGGCACCGGGATATAGCGTCCATCTGTGGTCTTCAGGACGCCGAAGGGCACCGAGATGCCGCACGCACGACGAAAAGCTTTGGAGTAGTCCCAGACCTTCTTTCGCGCATCAAAGGGCAATTCGACATTGCGGACATCGAGCCCGCGGAAATCCTTGTCGTGGAAATGCGCTTCATGCTCCAGGAACTTCGCTTTGCGGTCCTTAGCAGAGAGAATTGCTGCGCCCTGAAGCTCACTCCAGGGGTTCAGCACCGCGACCGGATGCCAGATAAAGGTCACCTGCTTAAGGAAAGGCTTAAGCTGTTCATACTGCCAGACGCACCACGGGCACTGCGTGTCAAACGCCAGACGAACCACCGGTCCGTTTTTCGGTCCTTGGAAAACAACACCGTCACCGGCATCCTGAAGCTCAACAAAGCAGCGTTCGGCATTGAAGTCCGTCGGCACTGTCGGCATGTCGGGCCAGGTACGCTTAGCCGGCTTACTCGTCTTACCGTCAGCTGCATGGGCGGCGGTGATTGACGAAACGGCGGCGGCGCCGGCGATCGTCAAAAGTGTGCGGCGGCTGCAGAGTCCAGTCATAAATGTTCCTCCTGTCTCTTTTCCTTTTTTACTGATCGAGGGTCAACAACCCGCGAAGTCCATTTTCCATCCTACGCCACCGCAACCGATGTGCTTGAACAGCAAAGCGCAGAAAAAATGTTTCGACACACTTGTTGAGCATTTATTTTGCGGTATTGCCATCATTGAGACGATATCCGAGCGATGAATTGAGCCAAAGCTTCTCGTTTCTGTGCCTTTGTCGGCAAGATTCCTTGACCGCCCGCACGCCGGCAAGGACAATGTTGTCTATTCCTTGATTACCGCTCGGCGGCGCCCAAAGCTATGATTTCACGGACGTCTGCCGGCCTCTCTAAAGAAAACTGAGTTGACATGAAGTTCACCGAGATGCTGCGCGCCCGCTGGCGCAATGCCGACACGCTTCTGTGCGTCGGTCTCGACCCCGATCTGGCACGCCTTCCTGAAGAACTAGCCGGCAAACCCGATGCCATCTATTCCTTTTGTACCGGCATCGTTGATGCAACAGCAGACCTTGTCTGTGCCTTTAAGCCCCAGATTGCCTACTTCGCATCCGAAGGCGCGGAAGACGCGCTGAACCGTGTCGTCGCCTACATTCATTCCAATCATCCCGGCATTCCTGTCATCCTTGATGCCAAGCGCGGCGATATTGGTTCGACGGCCAAGCACTACGCCGAAGAAGCTTTTGATCGCTATGGTGCCGATTGTGTGACGCTCTCTCCCTATATGGGCGGCGATACGCTGGATCCATATCTGGCATATGCCGAGAAAGGCGCTTTCGTTCTCTGCCGCACTTCGAATAAGGGCGGCGATGATCTGCAAATGATCGACCTCGGCGGCGGTGAACGTCTTTTTGAACGCGTAGCCCGCTTGGTCTCACATGAGTGGAACCGTACGGGCGAGCTTGGCCTCGTTGTTGGCGCAACCTACCCCGATGAGCTTGCTGCGGTACGCCGCATTGCGCCGGACATCCCGCTCCTTGTGCCCGGCATCGGCGCCCAGGGAGGCGACATTAATGCTGCGGTCAAAGCCGGTATGGACACGGAAGGGGCCGGTATGGTCATCAATTCCGGCCGCGCAATCCTATACGCCAGCAGCGGTGCCGACTGGCGCGAAGCAGCCCGCCGTTCTGCGATTGCCACACGCGACGCCATCAACAGCGCCCGCGAACTCTAATTTTTGGGGCTGCTTGACTCAGCGGGCGCGGAGCTCCACTTCGCGCCCGCCGCTTTGGATGACCGCCTGAAGCGCTGTCTCATCCACGCCCCCCAACTCCACCAAATCTCGGCTTGGCGCATTTCCGCCTATGCGAAAGAGGCAAAGATTTCCCCACGGAACGTAGTAGGCGAATGTACCTCTTACCGGCGACTTGACGACAGGATCGCGTCCCACATCGAGCCGCTCAGAAAGTCTTGCAATTCGCTCAAGCTTTCCAAAATCCTCCCACACCACCTTCATCGGCAGGCGTTTGGCGAAATTTTCGGCTGCTGCGCTGGCATTCAGTTCAATGGCATAAATTGCACTGTCGACAACCATGTCGATGGTTTGTGCGGCTGGACTCCCTACTGCGACGACGATACTAGCCGCAGCGACAACAAGATGTTTGACCGGCTTGTGCATCTGAATTCTCCGAAAAATATTGAGTCCATTTCATTTTCTATGATGTACTCGCCGAAAAAAGTGCTGATCCGCTCAAATATCTGCCGTGTTCGTTTCAAAAAAAAGCGGTCCGAATCTTTAATCGAACCGCTTTCTATCACAGTCTTTTGCTGCAGCCTCAGAAGAGACTCAATAGTGCAATCGGATTTCCTTTGTAATTCCCATTCACAAAACAGGCATTCTCAAAAATTTCGAGTTTAGATTGGTAAACGCCGTCAATGAGCCGAAGATCACCCGACGCTGTATAAACAGCTGCTGTCTGTTTGGCAATCAAAGCTTGCGGAATAGCCAGTTCAAAACTGCCCCAGCTTGCTCCTCGAGCGAGCTCCTGACCCTGCGCATTCGGATCCGCCGCCTTGTAAGCAAATGCCCCCTTCAAATGCGCCGCATCCTTTCCCCGCACATATCTTGCATCGGTCAGATTCAACGCAATGCCGTCCTTCGTAAAGGCGCGGCTCCAAATACCGAGAACCCGGAAAGCAGCGTCCGGATTCACTGCCGTCTCCTGCGTGGCCGTTTGGAGTTCCGTCAGGAATGCTTCCGAAAGATTCGTAATCGTCAAATCCAAACCAATTTCTGATGCTGACTCCCCACCCGCTTTCGGGTTCGTAACGGAAAGCTCAACCCGCTCATCCCAGCACTGAGCCGCTTTTCCGTCCTTACCCTCTGGCGCCGGTCCGGCCGACCGTGCTGAGATAAATGCCGCACGCGTTCCGTCGCCGGAGAGCTCCCCGCTCACAAAAGGCCCGCTCGTAAAAGTAAAGTCCACAATGGGCTTCTCTCCCACGCGAATTTCAGCCCGTAAATCTTTCATGGATTCCGTGGAGGGAGCGTTTGCCGCAATTTCTTCCGCCGTTCGGCAGCTCCAGCCGCCCAGAACGAAGCGAGCGACAATATCCTGCCCGATCTTTTCGCCCGTAATGCTCGCCGCCTCAGCCTGACAAACAAATGCGTTTTCGGGAGCGCGATAGGTGATTGGATTCAGCCGCCACACCACCGGTTTGACGGTTCCTGTCATTGAAGTTTCAATCACGAGCTCGTCGCCGAACCCTTCCACACTTTTATCGGCCGCAATCTGTGCTCCGATCCCCTGCGTAAGATCAAGCGACGCCTTCGTTTTGGTGCCTAATCCAAATTCAGCACCGCCCTGCCAGACCATTTTGAGGCCATTGAGGAGTTCCACTTCCACCGTAAAGGCGCGCGTTCTCCACGTACGAGCCGTCTCCGTAAAGATGACCGTCTTTACCGGAGCCTCCTTGTAACTTGCGAGATCCTGAGCGTGTTCGTCCCAAACACGTCCCTCCCAAGTGATGATGCCCGCACCTGCTGCTGCGGCGGCCGCAATCACGACTGCGGCCGTACCCCACACTTTTGCTCCCATGCCTTCCTTCCTGCTTTAATTAGAAGTGATTGAATTTATTTTGAATGCTCACAATACCGTGAGCACCCATGCCGCTTTTTCTAAAGTTGTTCACAAGTGTGCCGCAGCGGCCTATTAGTTGCCAACAGACTTATCCACAGACTTAATCGTCTTAGAATCCGCACCATCATGCGGATTGTCGACCACTCCCCTCTCAATTTGAGGTTTCAGCTCCTCCCCCTTGGGGACAACTTCTGCCATGCCGTGCGCAGCGCGTAAACGAGAAGCGAGCACCTTATCGACTCGCCGACCGTCCATGTCGACAATCTCAAAACGCCACCCCAGCCACTCGACCGCATCACCCTCTTTGGGCAACCTTCCCAGAAGGAGCATCACCATGCCTGCAAGCGTGCTGTATCGGCCGGCTTCCTCTTCAGGAACGTGCTTGAGAGAAAGCACATCCTTCATTTCGGGAATCGGAATGATGCCGTCGAGCAGCCAGGAACCATCCTCGCGTCGAGTGGCCCAGCTGTCATCGGGCTGCTCGGGCTTAAATTCACCGGCAATAGCCTCCAGTACGTCACGCGGCGTCACCAGACCGAGCACTTCGCCGTATTCGTCCACGACAAGCGCGAGCGGCACGTCGGTTTTACGGAAATGCTCAAGAAGCTCCATCCCAGTAAGCGACTCTGGCACATAAGAAACCGGCATAAGATTGTTAGCAAAGTCCGGTTTGCCCGAATCCAAAATCTGCTGCAGAAGCATTTTGGTTGAGCAGACGCCCTTCACATTGTCCAGACTGCCAACGCAGACCGGCAGCCGTGATCGCTTTGACGTTCGAATCAGTTCAATATTTTCCTCATCCGGCGCTTCAAGATCGATCCACGAAATATTGGCGCGCGGCGTCATCAAAGAGGCGACCTGCCGATCATCAAGACGAAAGACGTTGCGCACCATATTGCGTTCTGCTGTTTCGATAACGCCTGATTCCTGCCCTTCTTCAATCATGGCGTGAATCTCTTCTTCCGTCACGGAACTCCCCTGTGTTTCCGAAATGCCCAAACGCTTCAAAAGCAGGTGCGTCGAGGCCGACAGGAGTTTGACAAAAGGAGCGGCAATAATGGAAAGACAGTGAATAGGAGGCGCGAGACGACAGGCAATGCGCTCGGGCGAAATCTGCCCGATGCGCTTGGGAACCAGTTCGCCCATCACAATCGAAAAGTAGGTGATCAGCACAACAACAACAAACAAACCGATAGCCTTAGCGGTTTCCGGTGACAGTCCTACCATCACCAGAAACGCCTCCATCGGTCGGGCGAGCGCCGACTCACCCACAATGCCCGAAAGAATGCCGATGGACGTAATACCCACCTGAATCGTTGAAAGCGCACGGTTCGGATCCGCATTGAGCTCACGAGCACGCTCTGCTCCAGCAACCTTGTCATCAATAAGACGCTGGAGCCGAGCACGACGGCTCGTAACGAGCGAAATTTCACTCATGGCGAAAACGCCGTTCAAAACGATCAGAACGGCGAGAAGCGCCACATCTAACCAACTGGACATAAAAAATCTGAAAGGGGTCAAAAAAATGAAATGAGCGATCTGCAGCCGCAGATCGCCAGATAATCCAACTTAGTAAAAAAGTCAGAAGAATTTTTTATTATCACATGCGGGACCAGCCGCAGTTTGAATAGGCCGGCCTAAACTGCATGAATGCGAAAGATTGCATCAGTCAAAGGGCGACGGCATTCTCATCGGATCGCCGCCGCGAATGAGGGCGATCAGACCTTGGAGCGCCGTTAAAGAAGCGGCCAGCCGCACTGTTCGGCGATCACCGGTGGCGTGAATGGTACGCACACTTGTTGCGATCGCTCCGGAAGGATCGCGTTCTGCCCACCCAATACAAACCGTGCCGACCGGCGTTTGCGCAGTGCCGCCGGACGGCCCTGCAACCCCCGTAAGGGCGACAGACAAATCCGCATGGCTGCAGGCGAGTGCACCGCGCGCCATGGCTTCAGCAACGGGCTCACTCACAACGCCGAATTCTGCAATGACTTCTGCCGGCACGTCGATCATCTCTTCTTTGCCGGAGATTTGATAGGTCACATAACCGCGGTCAAACCATGCCGACGATCCGGCGACGCTCGTAATGAGTTCACTCACCATGCCGCCCGTCAGACTTTCTGCCGTGCAGACAATACGTCCGTTTTCATGTGCGGCAGCCCCAAGCAGATCCGCTGCCAATTCAGCTTGTTCAAGCAGTGTGCTCATGAGAATTCCTCACCCATCAATATTCTTCGTTAGGCCCACCGTTGCCAGGCTGCTGACAGCAAAACGATGAGTGCCCAAGCATAGACCGCAGCGGCGATATCGTCGAGCATCACCCCCAAACCCGACTTCATCCTGCGGTCGAACCAGGAGCCTGGCCAAATTTTCACAATATCGAAAAGTCGAAACGCAAGGAATGCGGCCAACCACCAGCCCCAACCGGCGGGCAGCATGATGCATACGGCCCAAACAGCTACGACCTCATCAATGACAAAACCGCCATGATCGACGACGCCGATGTCGCGGCCCGAACGTTCGCACGCCCATGCGCCAAGCATAAAGAGACCTGCGGTCAGTGCAACCCAACATTCGCGCGTCATGAAGGGATCGAGCAGCCCGTAGACGAGCACTCCCGCAAGCGTTCCCCATGTACCGGGAGCGGGCCGCAGAGCACCTACGCCGAAAAACGTGGCAATCCAGTGTGCAGGATGAGAAAGAACAAAGTTTCGGGTGATGCGCACACGATTGGCGGGCGCATCAGGAGCGTATTTTTCAAACATGTCGTCCTAAGGCGAATGAATCTTCGCGCGGCTGCACAGCAGCCGCCAGGCAGACTCCGTTATTCTGGATCTTCCGCGTTGAAATGATCGTAACCAGTGCTCGGTACCGCAACTGGCAGGCCGTCTGCCGTGCGCACCACAACAGCCGTTTCATCCCTTTCTAAAATACGGCCGATGCGGGAAACGGGCGTATTGGAGAGCAGTCCGGCCTCAAAGATGCGCTCGGCTGCCGCTGGAGGCGCCGTAAAAATCAGTTCGTAGTCGTCACCGCCGGCAAGCGCTGCCTCATGCTGGCGTGCAACGGTGAGCGTCGACAATACTGGGGAGAGCGGTATACGCTCCCATTCGATTTCTGCGGAAACACCGCTTCTCGTCAGGATGTGATCCAAATCGGCAAGGAGACCGTCTGAAATATCAGCACAGGCTGTCGCTGCGCCCAGAAGCGCCTGACCGAGCGCGATACGCGGTGTCGGCCGATCCATCCGAGCAAAGAGCCGAGGTTCCGCATCGGGCATCACCTGCCAGCGACCCCATCGGCACATCAAAGCCGCATAAGCGTCGCCCACCGTACCAGACACCCAGATATCGTCACCGGGCTGAGCGCCGCTTCTTGTCAGCCCCATTCCGGCCGGCAAGTCGCCCATCGCCGTAATGCTGATCGTTGCAGGAGCATGTCTGCCGTCAATCTCTGGCGTCCGTGTCGTATCTCCCCCAAGCAGCGCGCAGCCCGATTCATGTGCAAGCGCCATCAGACCGCGGGAGAAATCAGCCAGCCATCCGTCGTCTCGACGCGGCAGACCGATGGACAGGAAAAAGGCTCGCGGAACGGCTCCCGCTGCTGCCAGATCCGAAAGATTCACAGCGAGCGCCTTATAGCCCACATCTTCCGGATCGGCATCGGGAAAGAAATGCGTGCCTAATGCAGTCATGTCGCAGGTCACCGCGAGACGCCCCGCACCGGTATCAATGATGGCGCAGTCGTCACCCACCCCCTGACTCTTCCAGGCTCCGAACGACGGATACGTGAAGAACTGCTCAATGATTTGAAATTCACCAGCCTCAGACACAACACACCTCCTTGATGTCTCTGCGCTTCATAAAGAAGCCTCCATTTTGCGAATTATCCTGTGCAGCGCTCCCAACGAACGCGCCTAACTTTGCCTTCAAGCACAAGATTTCAAGATCCTCACTGCACTTTGCACCAAAGCATGCAGAGGATGTCTAAACACGCATCCTGTTTTCTTAAAGTCCTGCAAAAAGAGCCGCCCAGAGTTTCCTCACAAGCGGCTCGATCCAACAGCTGCAACAAAACTGCTGCTGATTAGGCTTTCTTCTGGGCGTGATCCGCTTCAAACTCAGCTGCGCGCACCTTAGCGGCCACGCGTTCGAGAACAGCATTAGTGAACCGGTAGCCGCTGCCGAAATGTTTGGCCAACTCAATCGTCTCGTTGAGAACGACGCGGTACGGCGTCTGCGGGCAGCGCAGCAGCTCATACGTCCCGATGAAAAGAATCGCACGCTCAACGAGCGATACGCGCTTCAGGTCGCGGTCGACAAAAGGCGAAAACTCAGCTTCAAGCGCAGCGTGCTCGCCGATCGCTCCAGAAAGCAGTGTCGTGAGCAGCTCACGGTCGCAGCGCGCCCAGTCTTCAGACGTAAGACCGAGATCTTCAACGGGCGTGCCTTCCTCATCATCGGCAAGGAGCGCAGGAAGATTTTCTTCAATTTTCTGGGCTTTAAGCGTCGGATCTGCGATCCACTGATAGAAGCCGAGCAGCGCAAAGACGCGGGCGAGATGCCGCGGTGCATGCGCCTGGCGGCCGGGCTTATGGGCTTCAGTCATAGTTGTCCTGTCCGCTCTCTATAAAGAGAGCCTGATATTGAGAAACCCAAGCGGCGCACGCCGCCTGGATGCTCTTATTTGTTCAGAGTAATCAGAAAAGGCGCGCATTCTAGCGCGCCTTTTCATCCTCTGCCTTGACCGACCGGAATTAGTCTTCCGGATTTTCCTCAAAATCGTCAGCCGAAACGAATTCCTTGGCGAGATTGGCCATCTCAACAGCGCAGCGAGCGCAGTCGCGGGCTTTCATCTCAATACGTTCCTGACACTGCTCGTCATTTTCCGTCGTAAGCACACCATTGGCGATCGGAATTTCATAGTCAAGACCAATACGGGTAATGCCGGCACCGGACTCATTCGAGACGAGTTCAAAGTGATAGGTTTCACCGCGGATAACAGCGCCGAGCGCAATCAGGGCATCGTACTCCTCGGTCTGTGCAAGCTTCATCAGCGCGAACGGAATTTCAAGCGCGCCGGGAACGGAGACCTTTGTCACATCCTCATCCATCACGCCGAGCTTGCGAAGTTCATCCATGCAGGCCTCGAATTCGCCGCGGCCGGCGTATTCATTGAAGCGGGATACGACGATGCCGATGCGCAGATCCGTGCCGTCGGTAGAGGTCGGGATGATGTCAACTGCCATTTGCTTAGCTCCTTGGTACTGGGCAGAACGAGAAAGCGGTTCGGCCGCTGCTCATCTATGAGGGGCGGCGTCCGAATCTCCCTTCTAAATCTTGAAGGGATCATTTTAGCGCATCAACGTGTCCAAACTTCAGCTCTTTGCGAACGGGCATTTACGGAAAATCTTCTTCACTCATGACAGGCTTGCCTTTTCTTCACCAACGCCGTTTTCAGGGCATCTCAAAGGCACGAGCCGCCGCCCTTCTTTAAAACTGACGTCCGCTTCACCAAAACGTCATACAACTGACATCACTTTGCCGCAGCCGCGTTGCAAACCCGTCACATCTACTTCCTAGACTGCTCCGCAGCGGCCGAAAGGAATCCTCACCTTTCCCGTCCGCCATTTGTCCATTTGTTTGTAGACGCACTCTCACGCGCCAATTTTCTCCCCCACAGGAACACCACATCACCATGCAGAAATTCATATTGAGCACCGCATCCGCCGCACTGGCTGCCGTCGGCGTTCTCAGTGCACTCGCTGCCGCACCGGTCTCTGCCGCGCAGATCTATCCTGTCGATCAGGCACGTTTTATGACCAATGCCAAATTCGACTTCAAGATTGAACTTGACAAGAAGGCCGACCGCAAGAACGTCGTCGTCGAAATCAACGGCGCCGACTATAAGAAAGTGCTCAAGGGTTCGGAAATCTGGGTTCCCGAAGAAATCGATTCCGAAGGCTCCGCACTCATCATGCGTGACGTCGAAATCAAGAAGCCCGGCAAGTACACCGTTGTAGTGAAGTCGCCCGAAGGTGAAATGCGCGCAGATTGGGATCTTTACTCTACGCCCAAGAAAGCCGCGGCCAAGAACGTGATCATTCTGCTCGCCGACGGTCTTTCCGTCGGACACCGCACTGCAGCCCGCATTCTCTCCAAGGGCGTAAAGAACGGCATGTATCAGGCGCCGCTTGCCATGGACAATATGCCGCACATGGCGCTCCTCGGCACGAGTTCGGTTGACACGATCGCCGCCGACAGTGCGAATACAGCTTCGGCCTATATGACCGGCCACAAGTCTTCCGTTAATGCGCTCGGCGTCTACGCAGACCGCACCAAGGCCAGCCAAGACGATCCGCGTCAGGAAACGATTGCCGAACTGCTCCGCCGCAAGACTGGCAAAGCCATCGGCGTCGTGTCCGATGCTGAAATTGAAGATGCAACGCCCGCTTCTGTCGTCGCGCATACCCGTCGCCGCTCCGACAAGGCCGATATCGTCGGCATGTTCTACGAAGTTCGTCCGGAAGTGATTTTGGGCGGCGGCTCTGCCTATTTCCTCCCGCAGGGTACGCCTGGCAGCAAGCGCAAGGATTCAACCAACTATCTTGAACTCTTCCAGAAGGACGGCTACAAGTTCGTCTCTGACCGTACCGAACTGCTTGCCGCCGTTGACGGCAAGGCGCCGCAAAAGCTCCTTGGACTCTTCCATACCGGCAATATGGACGGCTGGATTGACCGCCACCAGTGGAAGGGCAACACGGTGAAGAAGTTCCCGAATCAGCCCGACCTGACGGATGCGTTTGATGCTGCCGTCAAAGTGCTCGGCCAGAACAAGGAAGGCTTCTTCCTGATGCTTGAAGCCGGCTTGGTCGACAAGTTCTCGCACCCGCTCGACTGGACGCGCTCCGTCGGCGACACGATTGCCTTCGATAAGGTGGTTGAACGTGCTCAGAAATATGTCGACGAACATCCCGATACGCTTCTGATCGTAACGGGTGACCACACGCACTCCATCTCGGTTGCCGGTACGGTCGACGACAATAAGCCCGGCAAGGACATGCGTGAGAAAGTGGGCGTTTATGCCGATGCGGGTTATCCCAACTACGTTGATGCGGACAAGGACGGCTTCCCGGATGACTTCGCACCTTCCAAGCGTCTGGCCGTCTTCTTCGGTGCACACCCGGATTATTACGAAACCTATCGCGCCTACCCGGATAAAACCTTCAATCCGGCCGTCAAGAACGAAAAGGGCGAGTATGTGGCTGACGAAACCTACAAGTCGGTCGAGGGCGGTCACTTCGTCGAAGGAAACCTGCCGCGCAATGAAAGCCAGGGCGTTCACACCGTCGATGATCTGGTCGTTACTGCCCGCGGGCCGAAGTCTGAAGAAATCAAAGGCTTCATGAATTCGACTGAAATCTTCCGCGTCATGGCTGAAGCGCTCGCGCTTGGCCACTAAGCGAATTGACCGCAGGACTTCTCTCTGACACCTGCGATCCGCTTGCAAAGGACGTCTTCCCCGCCAAGGGAAGACGCCCTTTTAAGTTTTCCTTATTTGCCACCAGGCTTGAGCTCTCATGCATCGCAGAACGGTACTTACTGCCGGAATACTTTTCCCGACGCTTTATTCCCTTGCCTCATCGGCAGCTCTGGCTGCGGATCTTCCGCAGCTTGCCTTTCCCGAAATGTACTCGGGCGTTTCCGTCCTCGGGCTCACCTTTTCCGACAAACTCAAGTCGCTCGCCGGGAAAAGGGTTCGCATGCAGGGTTTCATGGCGCCGCCCCTAAAGGCCGATGCCCATTTCTTCGTCCTCACGGAATCACCGGTAAGTCTCTGTCCGTTCTGCAGCACGGATGCTGACTGGCCAGACAACATCGTCGTCGTCTTTCTCAGCGACAAACAGGAGTTCGTACAGGCCAACCGCCTCATTGAAGTGGTCGGTACGCTCGAAGTCGGCAGCCGTATGGATGAGGAAACCGGATTCGTCAGTCTCGTACGAATCGTAAACGCCCGTTTTGAGGTTGTGTGAGCTGACCTGCGGGCCGGATGCATCGTGCATTAACACTTTTTTCACCGCAATTCTCATTCCCCGGTTGGAGAACCCGTCGTCATGAACTCTGCTTCCCCCACTGCCGATGTTGGACGCAAATGCAGCAGTGATACCGGCTGCTGCGCGGATCCTCAGCCTTTCGATTTATCACTGGAAACCGTCAGACTCGATGTTCCTGATGGCACAGGCGTGAGAACAATCTTCTCGTGCTTTGACTTCAAGCTGCCTCAAGGCGCCATGCTTGGCATCCGCGGCCCCTCAGGCGCTGGGAAAACGTCTTTTTTGAAATGTCTTTCGGGAATCATCACGCCCACAGAAGGTGTTGTGCGCTGGGGCACACTTGCTCTTTCGCAGTGCACGGAATCGGTTCGCGACCGCTGGCGAGGACAGCATTGCGGCTTTCTTTTTCAAGACTTTCGGCTTTTTGAAGACCTTACAGCACTCGACAATGTTCTGCTGCCGCTCACTTTCCGCGGCACCATTGCCGCGCATGACCGCGAAACCGCCCGCGAAATGCTTGCTGCTCGCGGCATCCGCACCAATACCCGTGCAGGAGACCTCTCACGCGGCGAGATGCAGCGCACCGCACTCGTGCGAGTTCTGATGGGCCGTCCTGCCGTCATTCTGGCCGATGAACCTACTGCCAATCTTGACGAAGCTCGCGGTGACATCGTGGTTGATGACCTGATGTCAGCCGCACAAAGTCTTTCGGCATCACTCATTCTCGTCAGCCACAGCGACCGCGTCCTCAAACGCCTGCCGCTCACCGCAGAAATCCGCGCGGGACGCTTTATCACGCCGGACGAACTCACCCCTTCACGATCCATCCCTTGATTGGAGCTGCGCCATGAATATTGCACTGCTGCTGAAGAGCGAACTCAGACGCTCCGCCGGCATCCTGGCCGGAATGGCGCTCATCATTGCGCTGGCACTCTCGATCGCTGTTGCTGCCGGCATCTGCGAACGAATGGTAAAGGCTTCCGCTGCACAGTCTGCCGACGACTTCGATCTGTTGATCGGTGCTCGCGGATCCAGTTCGGCGCTCCTGCTCGGCACGGTTTTCTTGCGCGATGAAATGCTGCCAATCGTGCCGGCATCCGCTTGGGCGAATATCCGAGAGGCTCAAACGGCTAAAAGCAGCATCCGCTGGGCTGCTCCAGTTGCTTTCGGCGACCGCACACCCTCCGGCCGCACGATTGTCGGCACAACACGCTCCTTTTTAGACCGCGGCAAGAGCCGCGAACCCGCTGCCGGACGATTTTTCACAAAGCCGACTGAAGCCGTTGCGGGCGCCTCCTCAGGCTATGTCATCGGAGACAAATTTTCCCCTATGCACGGCCGAGTTCATGGCGCTGGCCACGCACATGAGGGCATTGCTTACGAAGTGGTCGGCATTCTGCCGCCCACCGGAACACCATGGGACCGTGCAGTAATGGTACCGATCGAAAGCGTCTGGGCAGCACATGCAGATGCGCACGGCGATCACGATCATGACCACGAAGCCGAGGAAGCACATGACCGTGAGCAGCCATCCGCGCATTTGTTTGAGTCCTGGATGCTGTCCAACAAAACACATCTTGAAGAACTGCCGGGCTTTTCCGCTGTCATTGTGAAACCCGCCTCAGTCTCCTCGGCCTATCGACTGCGTCAGCGCTTCAATGAGATCGATGCTGCAGGTCATGACGGCAAGATCGTGCCGCTCATGGGCGTTTTTTCTGCTGAGGTGCTCGTTAATCTCTACGCCGCTTTTGGCGGCGCATCGCAGGCGCTCGCCTTTGTATGTCTGCTCACGAGCATCGTCGCGCTCGCTGCGGTGCTTTTGGCGAGCGTTCTGCTCGGCCGCCTGAGACTGCCAACGATTTTGCTGCTGCGCACACTGGGAGCTCCTCGCCGCTATGCAGCAGCACTCACCTGGTCTATTGTCATGACAGCGGCGACTGCCGGCATCTTGGGCAGTCTAATCCTTGGATGGGGTGCTGCCGAACTCTGCGCCGGAGCCCTGGAACTCGAAACCGGAGCGCGCATCACGCCGAGCTTTTCCATGCGAGAAATCTGGCTCGCATTGACGGCACTTGCCGCCGGAGCGGTCTGCGCATTGCTCCCGGCCTGGCTGGCTGGCCGCATGAAACTCAGCTAGCTGCTGAGGATTGCGAACAGCCAAAAAGAAATCCCTGAAACGGTGAACTGCTCACTATTTCAGGGATTTTTCTATGCCATCCGCAACGCTTGCGCTCAATAGCTTAAGCCTCTCAGATACTGCGGCGGCACGACAAGCTTCGGCACCTTCTCAACATGCAGCCGGTTAGCTGCATGCCATCCCCAATGCGGATCATCGATCATTGCGCGGCCAATATCGATCACATCTGCAGCACCTTCGCGCAGCAGAGTTTCCGCCTGCCAAGCATCACGGATAAGTCCAACAGCAAAAGTCGTCATACCCGTTTCAGCCTTCACGCGTGAGGCAAACGGAACCTGATAACCAGGCCCGACGGGGATAGGCGCATCCGGTGTGTTGCCGCCCGTCGATACATCGACAAACGTACAGCCTTCTTTCTTAGCCAGATTAACGAGATGAATGGTGTCTTCAATCGACCAGCCTTCAGGCACCCAATCGGTGGCGGAAACGCGAAGGCCCACTGCGACATTAGCCGGAACAGCGGCTTTCACGGCATTCATCACTTCCTTGGCAAAGCGGCAGCGATTGTCGAGCGCACCGCCATACTCATCAATTCGATGGTTCGAGAGCGGCGACAAAAATTGATGAATGAGGTAGCCATGTGCCATATGGATTTCCACCGCATCCACACCGGCACGCGCTGCACGAGCAGCGGCAGCACCAAAATCCTCAGCAATCTGCCGGCAATCCCCAAACTCAATTTCACGCGGCGTCGTGTAGGTGTCCGAGAACGGTATCGGACTCGGCGCACGCACACGCCATCCGCCTTCCATCGGCGGCAGCGTGCGGGCAGGCCCGCGCCACGGACGCACCGAGCTTGCCTTGCGGCCAGCATGATTAAGCTGCACCATCACCCGACATTCCGGTTCGATCTCATGCATGAGGTCGACGAGCTCCTTGAGCCCTTGTTCACACTCATCGGACCAGAGGCCCAAGTCGTAGTTGGTAATGCGGCCGTCCGGCGACACTGCGGTCGATTCGATGCAGACGAGGCCGGCGCCGGAAGCGGCAAGGTGACCATAGTGCATCTTGTGAAAAAGCTGCACCACGCCGCTACGCGCACTGTACATAGCCATCGGCGGCACAGCAATACGGTTAGGCAGTTCTACGGGGCCGATCGAAATCGGCGTAAAGAGCATTGTGTTCATTGTTGAAAATTTCCTGCTCAAAAGCTCCTCAAGACTACACCGGCAATGCTCAGCAGCATCTTTGATCCGTCAAGAAAGGCCTGCGGATTCTTTTCTCCGGCAGGCCTTCAGGGGAGCGGGCGTTCTCAGAAGAGCGAGTCTTCGTTCTTGAGCGACATTATGCGCTCGACATAGCGAGCAATCGTGTCGATTTCGACGTTAACGTAGGACTGCGCTTTGAGATGCTTCAAGGTGGTCACTTCAAGCGTATGAGGAATGAGATTAATGGTAACAAGTGTATCGAGCGCCGTATCCTCGACCTTGTTGATCGTGAGGGATACACCGTTGATGGTGATGGAGCCTTTGTAGGCGACATAGGGAGAAAGCACGCGCGGCACACGCACCACCAAACGCCAGGACTCCGCCACAGGCTCCATTGACTCAACCTGTCCAACACCGTCGACATGGCCGCTCACGATGTGCCCGTCAATGCGGTCGGAAAGACGCATAGCCTTTTCCAGATTCACTTCACCAAAGGTGTCGAGTCCCGTTGTTTTCGAGAGGCTTTCGGCTGAAACGTCAATCTTGAATTCACGCTCGCCCACCTCAATTACCGTCATGCAGGCGCCATTGACAGCGATCGAATCGCCCACCTTCACTTCGTTTAAGCCAAGGTCGGGAGCAAGAATCGTCAGACGAACGCCATTGCCGAGCTTCTCCGGTTCACGAACCTTGCCGACGGCCTGCACAATGCCAGTAAACATAAACTATCTCCTCAAAAGAACTCGAAAGTCGCCGCCGATCTGGTCAAGCGACTGAAGGCGCCAGCGATATGCCGCACCCGGTTCGGCCGGAAGCGGCACAGCCGCTGGCCCCATCCCCGCACCAAAAAGGCAGGGGGCATAGTAGAAAAGCATCTCGTCAATCAACCCTGCAGCAAAGAGTGCCCCTGAAAGCCGCGGACCTGCTTCAACATGAACTTCGTTCACCTCACGTTTGGCAAGTTCACGCATCAGTTCGCGAAGATCTACCCGCCCGGGCACTGCCGCATCAGGGAGCACCCATACCTCTGCGCCAGCTGCTTCCAGAGCTGCTCGGCGGGTCGGATACTCGGCCGCCGCCGCAATGAATACCTTACCGCCCTTCGACGTCAAGAGCTTTCCTGCGGGCGGCGTTTCCATGCGCGGATCAATTACGAAGCGCAGCGGCTGACGCTCCTGATCAGGAAGCCGCACATTCATCTGCGGATCATCGGCCAAAACCGTTCCAATACCGGTCAGTACTGCGCCGGCTCGACCGCGCCAAAACTGCACATCGGCACGAGCCGCTTCACCGGTAATCCACTGAGAGCGTCCGTCTGGAAATGCTGTACGGCCGTCGAGCGTCACAGCTGTTTTCATTCGTACCCACGGCGTCCCCCGCGTCATCCGCGTTAAAAAAGCAATATTGACCTCTCGGGCCTCTGCTTCTCGGACACCAAGCTCAGCCGGAATTCCAGCTTCAAGGAGCATACGAATGCCGCGGCCGTGTACTTTAGGATTCGGATCTCCGACGGCGGCCACCACACGTCCGACTTTGGATTGAATGAGTGCAAGAGCGCAAGGCGGAGTACGGCCATAATGCGAGCAGGGCTCCAATGTCACATATACGGTGGCGCCCTCAACAGATAAGCCGCGCTCGAAGGCACTTCTCAAAGCCATCACTTCCGCGTGCGGTCCGCCGGTACGCTGCGTATGACCCGCACCAACCAGCCGGCCGTTGCGCACAATCACCGCCCCCACTGACGGATTAGGCGGCGAAATCCGCCAGGCCTTTCGCGCTTGAGCGAGAGCAAGATCCATCCATGCGTCGTCTGCTGCGGAACGTGCCGCTTCTGAGTTCGAGACTGCAGCGTGAGCTTCAAGTTTCTGCGCGCAGGCAAGGCGTTCCGGGTCGACCAGCGTTTCAATGGCCGGCAGCACAGACGAAGTATTCTGAGCGTTGTCTTCGCTCAAAGAGGATGCAGATGTCGTCATCAGCGATACTTCCGGATGTATCCGTCGGGATCACTTGAAGCAAGCTGTCCCTTAGGATCAGAGTCATCGCTCAGTTCGATCGGCGAATCTGCCACTTCGACGGATTCGTCAGTTTCAGGAACACCGTAAAACTCTCCGGTTTCCAATCCTGCAGCATCCTCATCTGCGGCAGCAGGGGCTTCGCGCAGTGCTTGCTCAATCATCTCGGCAAACGCCTTCGGATCATTGATGTTGAGATAAACAGACGCAAAACGGATCCACGCGATCGTATCCATGCCGCGCAGGGCTTCGAGCACAAGTTCGCCCAATTTTGAAGAACGCACTTCGCGTTCGCCCATGGCAGAAAGCTTATGTTCAATGGCTCCTACTGCGGCATCTATACGCTCAGAAGAAACCGGACGCTTTCTCAGCGCGAGCTGCATAGAGCCGCGAAGCTTTGCCCGGTTGTACTCCACACGACCGCCGCCGCGCTTGATGATCCAAGGCATAGCAATGGCTACACGCTCGAAGGTCGTAAAGCGCTTGCCACAGGCTGGACACTGCCGACGGCGGCGGATGACGAAACCGGGCTTCGGAGCGCGTGAATCAACGACACTCGTCGAGGGGTGACGGCAGAAGGGGCAGCGCATCGACGGCTGTTCTCCAATAGATTGATGAGTGGAGATGATTTTAGCCGATCTCTGGTATGCACCACGGTCTGATGAACTGTGTACGCCAAACGAGAAAAATGATCAGCAGCCGAATAACAAGAAGCAAAAGGGTCTGCATCTTTGGCTGCAGACCCTTTTGCTTTATGTTGACGGCACCCGAGGCATCGATTAAAGGATTGCCTTGAGGGATTAAGCCTTAATCGTGAACGTAGACGGGGAATTTAGCGGTGAGCTTCGCGACTTCGCCGCGAACGCGGTCAAGAACCGCCTGATCTTCGGGCGCCTCAAGAACGTCAACAATCAGATTGGCCGTGAGACGGGCTTCATCTTCCTTGAAACCGCGTGTCGTCATTGCCGGCGAGCCGAGACGGATGCCCGACGTGACAAACGGCTTCTCGGGATCGTGCGGGATGGCGTTCTTGTTAACGGTGATGCCAACCGAATGAAGCACGGTCTCAGCGGTCTTGCCAGTGATCTTCAGGGGACGAAGATCGACGAGCATGACGTGGCTTTCCGTACGGCCGGAAACGATGCGCAGACCGCGCGCCATCAGCTGCTCGGCCATCACATGCGCATTCTTCATCACCTGTTCCTGATAGGTCTTGTATTCCGGCTGCAGCGCTTCGCCGAGCGCCACGGCCTTGGCGGCGATGACGTGCATAAGCGGACCGCCCTGCATCCCTGGGAAGACGGCAGAGTTAATTGCCTTTTCAAGATCCGGACGCACAAAGATCATGCCGCCGCGCGGACCACGCAGGGTCTTATGGGTAGTTGTCGTCACAATGTCAGCGTGGCCGAAGGGCGACGGATAGACACCCGCAGCGATCAAGCCAGCATAGTGAGCCATGTCGACCATCAAAAGCGCGCCGACAGAGTGGGCAATTTCAGCAAAACGCTTGAAATCGATCTTAAGCGAATAGGCAGAAGCGCCGGTGACGATGAGTTTCGGCTTATTTTCCTTGGCAAGGCGTTCGACTTCGTCATAGTCAATCTCTTCCTTGTCATTAAGGCCGTATGGAACACAGTGGAAATACTTGCCCGAGAAGTTCAGATGCATGCCGTGGGTCAAATGCCCGCCGTCAGCAAGCGACAATCCCATGAAAGTATCACCGGGCTTGAGAACCGCAAAGAACACGGCCGAGTTAGCCTGCGCACCCGAATGAGGCTGCACATTAACCGCCATTTCAACACCGGCGGGTTCGCAAAAGAGCTTCTTGGCTCGTTCAATGGCAAGACGTTCAACTTCGTCAACAAATTCGCAGCCGCCGTAGTAGCGCTTGCCCGGATAGCCTTCGGCATATTTGTTGGTGAGGCAGCTCCCCTGAGCAGCCATCACTGCCGGCGAAGCATAGTTTTCGCTCGCAATCAGCTCGATGTTCTGCTCCTGGCGCTTAGCCTCGGCATCAATCCACTGCCAGAGTTCGGGATCGCGCTTGGCGGGGCATTCGGACAAATTGAACATGGGTTGTTTCCTTCTGTCGTGAAGAATACTTATAGGGAAGAGTCTGCTGTGACACGTACTAGCCACAGGCAGTCATGCCGGAGCGCCGGCAGTCTTTTCTCCTTGTAGAAGAAGCAAAGACCGCGCCAACGCATTAATCAAAAGAAATTTTTAGGAAGCGGAGCCTCTGAGTGTTGCTGCATTATGCGCTTCGCAGGCGAGGATTCAGTGTATAGCGGCCGACTACTTCAGCGGTTGCCAGCACATGTCCTTTTGCTGTTTTCTCAAAATCTTCCAGGGTAAAGTGCTTATCGAGATCCAGCGTTTCTAAATCGAGCGCCAATACCTGATAGCGATAGTAATGCCGACGAGCATCAAAAAAAGGCGGGCATGGGCCGTCATAGCCCAGTCCCGTACCATCGGCTTCGGGCTTTCCTTCGCCGCGGCAGTAGTCATTCAATCCTGGCCGACCGTAAGCCGCTGGTACATTCTTCTGCGCAAAAACACCTTCAGGGAAATTCGATACGTCAGCAGCCACCTCAATCTGCACCCAGTGCACAAAGCGGCGGCGGGGCTGATCAACAGGGAGTTCGCCCGAAGCATCCCGCGCTTTCAGATCCGTCGGCACATCGTCATCGATGCAGAGCACCGCAAATGATTTTGTGCCTGCCGGGGCGCCCGACCACGAAAGTTCCGGGGAGAGGTTGGCAGAACGAACCGTCTGTCCGCCTTCGCCCATGCGCCCGTAGGCGCAGCGTTCAGGAATCATTTCTCCTTCAGAAAACGTACGTGATGAAATGTCCATCGTTGAACCTCCTACCTCATTGATGAAAGAGCCGTCAACGCATGCATTCCGGCTCCAGCAAAAATGTCAAACCCTTAAAACTTCAGCCAGAAAGTTGCCGGACCGTCATTCGTAAGCCGCACGTGCATGTGTGCGCCGAATGACCCCGTTTCAACTTTCAGCCCTTCGGCGCGAAGCGCCTCAACGTAGGCAAGATAGGCCTTTTGTGCCTCCGCGGGGGATGCGCCGTTTGAAAAACTCGGACGACTCCCGCTCGTACAGTCTGCTGCGAGTGTGAACTGCGACACGACAAGGACACCACCGCCAATATCTGCTGACGACAAGTTCATGCGGCCGTTCTCATCCTCAAAAATCCGCAGACGAGCCGTTTTGCGTGCCGCTTTAGCGATCACTGCTGCGCTGTCGCCCGGTTCGGCACAGACGAAGGCCAGCAGTCCTCGTCCGACTGCCCCAAGAGGCTCTTCGGCTTGCCCGCCTTCGGCTCGTCGCACGACCTGCGCCTCCAGGACGCGTTGGAGCAGAACGATCATTACGCGGTCACCTTAACGCGCGCCCAACGGCGCTTGCCTACCTGCAACACAAACTCGGCGCCCGCCTGGATCTTAAGCGTGCGGTCACGCACCGATTCGCCGTCAATGCGTACACCGCCCTGATCTATGTTGCGGCCAGCCTCAGCATTGGAAGGTGCAAGTCCGGCTGCCTTGATGAGCTGCATGATGCCAATTTCCCCCGTTGGGGCGGCAACGGTCACATCCTTGATGTCATTGGGCACGGCTCCCTTCTGAAACCGTGCGTTGAATTCCGCTTCGGCTGCATCTGCGGCAGCTTTGTCATGGAAACGTTCGATAATTTCGCGGGCAAGCAGCACCTTTGCATCACGCGGATTTCGACCTTCAGCGCACTCCTTCTTAAGCTGCGCGATTTCGGCATTGCTGCGCAGGCTCAAAAGGTCGTACCAATTCCACATCAGATCATCCGTAATAGACATCACTTTGCCAAACATATCGTTGGCCGGATCCGTAATGCCGATGTAGTTCTTCTTGCTCTTGCTCATCTTCTGTACGCCGTCAAGCCCCACCAGAAGCGGCATCGTCAGAATGCACTGCGGTTCCTGACCATACTGGCGCTGCAGTTCACGCCCGACGAGCAGATTGAAGCGCTGATCGGATCCGCCGAGTTCCAGATCTGCCTTCAGGGCGACCGAATCGTAGCCCTGCATGAGCGGGTACAGGAGTTCGTGCATCGCGATCGGCAGTTCTTCCTTGAAGCGCTTGGCAAAATCATCGCGCTCCAAGAGACGGGCGAGCGTGTAGCGGCTCGCGAGCTGAATGAGACCGGTCGCACCCAGCGCATTGCTCCACTCAGAGTTGTAGCGAACTTCCGTCTTGTCCAAATCAAGCACCATGCCAGCTTGGTTCAGGTAAGTCTGAGCATTGGCTTCAATCTGTTCGCGCGTCAAGGGCGGACGGGTGGTGTTGCGGCCAGAAGGATCCCCAATGGCAGCAGTGAAGTCACCCACCAGAAAGATTACGGTATGGCCGAGATCTTGAAGCTGGCGAAGCTTATTGAGCACTACCGTGTGACCAATATGAATGTCCGGCGCCGTCGGGTCAAGCCCGAGTTTGCAGCGAAGCGGTTCACCGGTAGCCTTGGAACGCGCGAGCTTTTGTTCAAACTCGGATTGAATGAGGAACGTGTCGGTTCCGCGCGCGATAAGTGCCATGGCTTCGCAAATATCGTCGGTCACGGGAAATTGTTTCTGAGCCTCTGCGGCCTGTGAGTTGTTTTGCGTCATTGGAAATGATTGAAGTGCTATGCAGTAAAACGACAGGTGCATCAGGGAGCCCCGCCCGCCTGTCGGCGGCGAACTTCAACATCATCCGGAGTTCTGAAAAAAACGAAAGTGGAAAGTGTGAAGTACCCGGTCTGCGGGAGCGTCTGATGCCGTGGCCGGCGGGAGCATTGTCTCGGCGCCGCGCCGAATTTGGAATAAGTTCAAGGGGGAAACTTTAACATGCAGGGTTGCCGCGAGCCTAAAATAAGGGGTTTTCGAAAAAAACTTTCCGGTTTTTACTGATTCTTTGCATCCATGCCGGCACAAACACTCGTTGCGGGCGCACTTGCCCGACTTGGCCGTGCAGCACTCACCTTCGCTCGAAGTATTGCTGTGCGCCTTGGTCTTAAACCTGAAGCCGTCCGCTCCAGAGCCCTTGCCGCCGGTCTGCTGACCGTTGGAACTGCGCTTTCTGTGAGTCTTCTCGCCGCCCTTGGTCCAGCCCTTGCGCCTCACACTGTAGAGGCACATCCCATGGAAATTGCGGTTGCCGCTCCCGATCTCTCCGGTGAAATCGGCGCTGTATCCAGACTCGGTACCTATACACCGAAACACTACGAAATATCGTCAAGCGACACAATCTTCTCGCTTTTTGCAAAACTCGGCATTCATGACAATCAAGCCCGCGACTACATATTCACTCAGCAGCGTCTGACACCGTTCCTTGCTCCGCAGCCGGGACAGCATGTAACGGCAGGCGTTTCCAATGCTGGACAACTCGAATACATGCGGCTCTATCTCGACGGCGCACGTGAGGATAATTCCCGCACAATTGAAGTTTCGCGCATCGGCCGAGAACTCATCAGCAATGTGCTTCCCTTTACTTTTTCGACAATGGAGACGCTCGTTTCGGGAGACGCCGTTGGGAATCTTGACACAACCGCCCGCGAGCTTCACATCCCTGAAAGCGTCACAGATCAGCTTCGCGCAGTTTGGGTCGGTGCCGACGATCCCGTTGAACATCTCACTGCAGGCAGTTCTTTGCGGCTGGTCTATGAGAAAAAGTATGCCGACGGTCGATTCGTCCGCAATGGACAGCTCCTTGCCGCACAAATCGTCGATGCCTCCGGTGTTCACGAGGCCTTTTGGTTTTCCGATGGACGGGGTGCGGGCAGTTTTTATACGCTTGACGGACGCTCTGCCTCTCAGACCTTTTTACGCGTTCCGCTTGACTTCAAAGACGTCAGTTCAGAATTTGCGCCGCTTCGTCGTCACCCCGTCACCGGCGTACTGCGCCCCCACAACGGCACCGACTTCCGGGCGCCATCGGGATCGCGTATTCTTGCCGCCGCTGACGGACGCGTCACGCGCGTTGCCTATGAAGCTCGAGGCTACGGGCACTACGTGCAGATCGACCACGGCCTTAATCGCACCACGCTGTACGCGCACATGCGCCGTGTTGCCAAGGGCATTCGCCCGGGCGTCATCGTCAAGAAAGGCGATGAGATCGGTTATGTCGGCATGACGGGGCTCGCCACGGGCCCACACCTCCATTACGAGCTGCAAATCGACGGCGTACAAATTAACCCAGCTACGGCTGATCTCCCTGATACAGAAAATCTTTCAGCGTATCAGCTCGCGCAGCTGCGAGCCTCGGCGCAGCCGCTCATTGAACGGTTCGAACGCGCTGCGCTCGACGAGGGACGTCCTTCCCCGCAAGCACTCATGGCCAAGCAGGCTCAAAAGAGTGCCGCAGAGCGAGATGAAGAGGCCGATCAGGCGACGAACGCCGCCGGTCGCGTGCGTTTGCGTCCAGTAAAAATTGATGATCTGACTGACTCCAGCCATCAAGAGGTTGGACGTGCCTCTATCGTCCGTACCGGAGGTCATTCGTGATCGTCGCAGGCGTGATGTCCGGCACCAGCCTCGACGGTATTGACGCCGTTGCCGTTAACTTTTCCGACGACGGCAGCATGCGCGTAGTCGGCCAGACCTCCCTGCCAATGCCATCCGCTCTTCGCAGCGAACTGCTTGCGCTTGCTCTTGGCACTGACCATGAAATTGAACGCATGGGTGATGCGTCTGTTGCACTCGCGCATCTTTATGCGTGGACGCTCCAAGATTTGCAGCAGCGGCTTAGCGAGCCTATTGCTGCAGCCGGTGTTCACGGTCAAACTATTCGCCATCGCCCGGAACGCGGCTTTACGCTGCAGCTCAATCACCCTGCACTTGTTGCCGAACTCTCCGGCATTGACATCATTGCCGACTTCCGCTCACGCGATGTTGCCGCCGGTGGCGAAGGTGCACCGCTCGTGCCGGCCTTTCATGCTGCCTGCTTTCGCAGCGCCAAGTGCAGTACAGCAGTACTCAATATCGGCGGTATCGCTAACTTCACATTGATTCCGCAGGACTTCGCCGCTGATGTGCTGGGGTTTGATTGCGGTCCAGGGAACATGCTCCTCGATCATTGGATGCAGACCGCGCAAGGACTCCCCTACGATTCCGACGGCAGCTATGCGCGCAGCGGCTCAATCGATCAAGCGCTTCTCGCGCTGATGCTTACTGATCCATATTTCGATCGCCCCATTCCCAAATCGACTGGACGGGAATACTTTTCACCCTCATGGCTTGATGAGAAGCTTCATGCCTCGGGAGAATTCCGCCGTGCTGCGGACATGCCTGATGAACGGCGGCGCAGTATCGCCGCTACACTCACGGAACTGACTGCGCGATCAGCCGTCGACGCCCTCATTCGGTGGCTGCCTGATGTACAACGGCTTTATTTGTGCGGGGGCGGTGCCTTAAACAGCTTTCTTTGTGAACGCATCCGCATCGCACTCGATGCAGCAGGCTCTCATTGTGTAGCGCTCTGCTCAACTGCTGCATGCGGGATCGACCCTATGGCTGTGGAAGGCGCTGCCTTTGCCTGGCTTGCCCATCAGTGGTTCCTCAAGCAGCCGGGGAACCTACCGGCGGCAACCCATGCCGCTGGCCCTCGTCGATTGGGATGTCTCTACCCTGCCAGCTGATTTCAATCGGTTTTAATCAGCAAAAGGCCGCGCACTCTCATATGCGCGGCCTTTTGCTTGAGGCGCCATCGACGCCGCGGCTATCGAGCCCTTCAGGCAGCTTAGACCGAGAAGGATGATCCGCAACCGCAGGTTGTCACTGCGTTGGGATTGTCGATTACAAACTGTTCGCCCGAAAGACCTTCCTTGTAGTCGATCTTCGCGCCCACCAGGTACTGGTAGCTCATCGAGTCAATCAGCAGAGTCACACCGCCCTTTTGCATCACGGCATCATCATCGTTTTGCGTTTCATCGAATGTGAATCCGTATTGGAAGCCAGCACACCCGCCGCCCTGGACAAAAACCCGAAGTTTCAGATCGGGATTGCCTTCTTCGTCCATCAGACTCTTCACCTTAGCTACTGCAGCATCGGTAAAGGTAATGGGATCGGGCATCAGCTCAGGAACAGCTTCATTCTTCGTCTCAACAGGAGCCGTCGTAGTCGCTTCAGTCATGACTAAAAATCCTTTTTTCTTTCTGGAATTCTGCCGCGCACGCGGGGCCCCGGCGGGGAACCTGCTCCGGGTAGACGTACGCTCATCGCATTCATTTTTGAAGCGATCATCCTACACCAGAAGCGCCGAAATGCAAGGGATTTCCTTAATATCTTTCCTAATTAACACTCCCCAGGCATGAAAAAACCGCCCGGATGCCGTAAAGCACCACAGGGCGGTCTGCTTGACCCCCGCCAAACCGGCGAGCTTCTCTGAAGCCGCCGGTACACGGGAATCTTTCTGCTTCGCAGTATTAGCGCTTGCTGAACTGCTTGGCGCGGCGGGCCTTGCGAAGGCCAACCTTCTTACGTTCGACTTCGCGAGCATCGCGAGTGACGAGACCGGCGTTCGAAAGAACACTCTTGAGGCCTTCATCGTAGTCGATCAGGGCGCGGGTGATACCGTGACGGACAGCGCCAGCCTGACCAGACTCACCGCCGCCGACGACGTTGACCATAATGTCAAACGTTTCGACATTTTCGGTGAGCTGCAGCGGCTGCATGACGATCATGCGGCCCGTTTCACGCTGGAAGTACTGGTCGAGCGGACGGCCATTGATAACGATCTTGCCCGTGCCGCGCTTAATGAAGACGCGAGCGACGGAGCTCTTGCGACGGCCGGTGCCGTAATTGTAGTTGCCGATCATCTTTGTCACACCTTATTAGAGGTCAAGAACCTTGGGCTGCTGAGCCGTATGCGGATGTTCGGCGCCGGCGTAGATCTTGAGCTTCTTGATCATTGCGTAGCCGAGGGGGCCCTTCGGAAGCATGCCCTTGACGGCGATTTCGAGAGCGCGTCCCGGATGCTTTTCCTGCATCTGAGCAAACGTCGTTTCGATGATGCCGCCGGGGTAGCCGGTGTGACGATAGTACGTCTTCTTGCCCGCCTTTTCAGCGGAGAGAACGAGCTTGTCGGCGTTGATCACGACGATAAAATCGCCCGTGTCGACGTGCGGCGTGAATTCGGGCTTGTGCTTACCGCGCAGGCGCAGCGCGATTTCGCTGGCCAGACGGCCGAGCACCTTATCACTGGCATCGACCACGAACCAGTCGCGCTTAACCTCAAGCGGCTTGGCCGAGAAGGTCTTCATTGCGTTCACCTAATGGTTACTGCGAGCTCAGCTCATGCCCTTAAAGCACACGTTCCGCCGGATGGCGCCGACGGCAGACTCCGTCCGCCGTCTTACGGGCGAACGCGGTGCAATCGCTGCTGCTCAGAATAAAAATAGAATCGGGCGGCGCGGATTCCCCGAACCGCCTCGCACTTAAAACTCAACCGAAAAGCGCTTTTTAGGGCGGCGCCAGTGGAAACGATGGGGTAAGCAAACCGCCGACACTTTCCAGTCAAGGAAGCGGATTTTACGCATTTTGCCGAACTTCGTCCACTAAAAAGTCAAAATTTCTTTCGATTCAGTGCGGCAGTTTGGCCAGAAATGCTTCCACCCCGCCCAAGAACATCTGAGTGGCCATCATTGCCAGAAGAAGTCCTGTTAAGCGCTCAAAAGCGAGCGTGAGCTTTTCCCCCATATGTCGCTCCAACCAGTCGGCGGAAGCCAGCACAAAGAAACTCACCACGCAGGTGATTACAACAACCGCGCCCCACTCAAAAAGTCTGTTGGGCTCGCTCGCAGCGAGCATCATGATGGTAGCGAGCGTTGAAGGGCCGGCAATCGCTGGTATGGCTATGGGAACAATGTATGGCTCTCCGCCGGGCGTTTGACCAAAGACACCTTCTTGAGTCGGAAAGACCATACGAATCGCCATCAGCATGACGATCACGGATCCGCCGATGCTCAATGCCGCATCGGAAAGTCCAATGGCAGCCAAAAAGGGTCTGCCGAAAAACATCGCCAACAGAAGCATCCCCATTGCGATCATGCACTCTCGAAAGAGTACAAAGGTCCGCCGCTTATTCGGCACATTCTTCATGCAGGATATGGTGATCGGGATGTTGCCGAGAGGATCTGCCATCAGCACCATCAGCATGAGTCCACCCCAAAAACTGTATTCCATAAAGGGAGCCTTGTTTTCGCGTATTTCAGAATTAAGGAACCGGCACGGTACTTAACGCTCCATGCCGGCTGTGGTTATTTGCGCCGCGGTTCTTGCCGTCAAGCGCCATTTTTCATAAAGAGTGTTAGCGATGCCAGAACCGTTTTGACTTCCGATTCGAAGACGGCTCTGCAAGTACCTCTGCGTCCGCATCTGCCGACTTTACAACTTCTTCGGCCGCCGTCGGCGTTTCCAGCGCTTTCACCGAGATCTCTGGCGTTTCAGTCTTCGAGGATGGTTCCGCAAGCACCTCTGCGTCCGCTTCAGCTGACTTGACAACTTCTTCGGCCGCCGTCGGCGTTTCCAGCGCTTTCACCGAGACCTCAGGTGTTTCACTCTTCGAGGATGGTCCCGCAAGCACCTCTGCGTCCGCTTCAGCTGACTTGACAACTTCTTCAGCAGCCGTCGGCGTTTCCAGCGCTTCCGCCGAGACCTCGGGCTTTACACTCTTCGAAGACGGTTCCGTCGACACTTCTGCCACCTCATCCGCCGCTTTTCCCGAACACTGCACAGCAGCCTCTTCAGCATGCGTTTCAGCCTCATTGGCAACTGATGCGGCAGGTGCAGCATATTCCCGACCTTCTAGCGCCGCAGCCACTTTAGGAAGCAGTTCCTGAGCGCGGGCAGCATTGAGAACACCTACACGCAAACGGCGCCAAAGAATATCCTCGGCAGTACAGGCTCCTTCAAAGTCACGTGCATAGAGTGCATATTCAATCACCTTGGCATCATTCTCAGGCCCCTGACAAGCAGCTTCTTCAATGACTTCGGGATTAAACGTTTCGTCCACGAGAATCGGCAGATCCTTAGTGATGCAAAGCCGAGGCTCAATAAGATGACGCAGCGTCGCCTCGAGCATGGCATCCTCGGCCATTCGACGGTACGACGTCCACTTGCCGCCGGCAATCGTGATCATATTGCCGAATTCCGAAATGACGGAATGGCTTCGCGAAGCCTGAGCGGTTGAGGATTGACCTGCCGGCACCCGCAGAAGCGGACGCAGACCAGCAAAAGCAGCAAGCACGTCGCTGCGATAAAGAGGCTTTGCCAGATACCCAGAAGCCGTCTCGAGAATAAAGGCAATCTCGTCTTCTGACGGCTGCGGATCGAACTCTGCCTCGCGGACCTCAACATCTGTGGTGCCGAGAAGTACTGCGTTGTGCCAAGGAATAGCAAACAACACGCGGCCATCCCGTGTTTTCGGGATCAGCATGCCTGCATCTCCCGGCAGGAATGAACGGTCGACGACAACATGAGTCCCGCGGGAGAACCGCAGAAGCTGCGCAGCCTGCGGATCTGCGAGACGACGAATCTGATCCGCCCAGACACCGGCACAATTGAAAACCATCTTGGTGCGGATGCGGTGCGATTCACCGGTATGCTTATCTTCGACCGTCACCGACTGAATCAGACCGCCGATCCGTTCAAGTCCGACCACCGGCATGTAATTGAGGCAGACGGCTCCGTGTGTGGCTGCTGTACGAATGAGCGCTATGTTGAGGCGCGCGTCATCGAATTGAGCATCGAAAAACTCCACGCCGCCTAAGAGCCCCTCGGTTTTGACGCCGGGGAGCACTTTTTCAGCTTCTTCGGGCTTAAGCATCCGCGTACGGCCAATCTGATCCTTCCCAGCCATTGCGCCGTAAAAACCAAGACCGGCCATGTAGATCTCACGCTCCCACTTTTTAAAGCAAGGAAGCACAAAAGGTTCGGCATGCACGAGCTGCGGGCAGTTGTCAATCAGACGCTTGCGTTCAACCAGCGCATCGTGCACCAATCCCCAGTCTCTGGGATTTTTTAAATAACGCACGCCTCCGTGGATCAGCTTTGTCGAGCGTGACGAGGTCCCTGCGGAAAAATCCTGCGCTTCCAGAAGCAGCGTTTTGAGCCCGCGCGAAGCAGCATCAAGCGCAACGCCAGCGCCGGTAGCGCCGCCGCCAACAACCACGACGTCCCAAACGGGGTCCTGCATAATCGATGCCAGAGCTTCTGTGCGGTTGAGCCCTTTGACGGTCGGTTTTACTTCTGCTGCTGCCATATCACTGGTTCCATTTGCGGGCACGGCCGACGGCTCGAGCCCATTGGTTCATCAAAAATCCTCTCTGATCTTCATTCATCACGGGTTCAAAGACCCGCTCAGCCCGCCAGAGTGAGGCAATTTCGTCGGTACTTTGCCAAAAGCCCGACGCCAGTCCAGCCAAAAACGCGGCCCCTAATGCCGTCGTTTCCGTCTGAGCCGGTCGAATAACAGGGACGCCGGCGATGTCAGCCTGCATCTGCATGAGGAGATCATTTCTTGCTGCGCCCCCATCAACGCGAAGCTCCCGCACTGGGCGTGTTGCATCCTTGGCCATAGCCGTGAGCACTTCTGCGCTTTGAAAAGCAATCGCCTCTAATGCTGCCCGAGCAATATGTGCCCGATTGGTACCGCGAGTGAGACCAATAAGCATGCCCCGAGCATCCGGATCCCAATAAGGGGCGCCCAGGCCAACAAACGCCGGGACAAACCATACACCGCCCGAGTCAGGCACTTCGCGGGCAAGTGCTTCGATTTCCGAAGCGGATTTAATAAAGCCCATTTGGTCGCGAAGCCATTGCACGACTGCACCGGCAATAAAAACACTGCCTTCGAGCGCATATTGAGTCGGTGCGCAGCCAAGCTTCCAGGCAGCGGTGGTAATCAGTCTGTTTTCACTTGGGCGAGGCTCCCCGCCGACATTCATCAGCAGGAATCCACCGGTGCCGTAGGTGTTTTTCACGGATCCCGGTGCGAAACAGGCTTCGCCAAAGGCCGCAGCCTGCTGATCCCCGGCAACGCCTGCAATCGGGACTGCGGCGCCGAAAAGCGATGGATGCGTACAGCCGACCACACCGGAACTCGGTTCGATGCGCGGCAGCATGGCTCGAGGAATACGAAAGATGTCGAGCAATTCGTCATCCCACTGACCACTGCGGAGGTCGCACAACAGCGTTCTGGAAGCATTGGTCGTATCGGTGACGTGCTCCGCACCGCGCGTTAAATTCCAAATGAGCCAGCTGTCCATCGTGCCAAAAAGGATTTCGCCTTTTTCCGCTCGCTGGCGGGCACATGGCACATGATCGAGCAGCCATTCGATTTTCGTGGCAGAGAAGTAAGCGTCCAGCCTTAAGCCGGTCTTGCCGCTCACCAAAGGGCCAAGCCCCTGAGCCTCCAGGGCCTCAACGCGATCGGCCGTTCGACGATCCTGCCAAACAATCGCGGGGGCGATGGGTTCTCCCGTAAAGCGATCCCACAGAACGGTTGTTTCACGCTGGTTGGTAATGGCGATTGCCGCCACACTCTTAACATCCACGCCGGCGTGCTCAAGCGCCCTGCGGGCAACGGCATACTGCGCAGACCAAATTTCACGTGCATCATGCTCGACCCATCCCGGTCGAGGATAGCTCTGCCGAAACTCCTGCTGCGCAAGGGCCGCCACCTCACCCGCAGCATCAAATAACAGTGCGCGGGAGCTGGTGGTGCCTTGATCGAGCGCAAGAATGTACTGAGGCATGTAAATGGAGCGAAAAACAGAAAGCCCCGAGAGATCCCGGGGCTTCCTTGGAACAAACGGGACAATACGTATCCCATTCTAAGAGTGATTAGGGCCGCCGCCCCTTAAGAACTTTTCCGACGTAATGGAAAGCTGCATCAAGCATTAACGGGCGCTTCAGCCAAAATCCAACCGACAAAACTTACTTGTCGGCTTTGTCCTCTTCCACAGACACTTCGCCGCTGTCTTCCGTGTCGGCATCATCGGCACTGTCGGCCGCGCCGTCACCGTATTCGGAATCCTCTACATCGTCGTCATCGATATCGGTCTCGCCAAAGATTTGAGCGGCAGTAGCGGGTTCGAGCTCTGCGTTCGGCGTCTCTGCGGCGGCCTGCGGGAATTTCACAGTGCGAGCAGCATCGATCAAGAGGCGCAGAGCCTGATTGACCGCTTCGGGACTGCCAAAGAAATCGGCGATGTCCGAATCAATCTTGACCATAGCATTGCGGGCAAATTCAGAGCGTTCGGCAAAGCGGCGCGTATCGTAGGCACGGGCGCGCGGTCCCGAACGGGTGCCGAAATCCTGACGCGGTCCGTCAAAGCGATTGCGGAAAGGCTTCTTGTTGTCAAAACGCGGACGGTCGCCAAAATCGCGGCGCGGACGATCGCCGAAGTCGCGCCGTTCAGAGCGGTCAAAGCGGTCGCTGCGATCCGAGCGATCAAAGCGATCAAAACGCGGACGGTCGCCAAAAGGCTTACGGTCACCAAAGTCGCGGCGCGGACGATCACCGAACTCGCGGCGATCGGAGCGTTCTTCACGATCGAAGCGATCGAAACGACCAAAGCGGCGGCGTTCCCCGCCCTCATCGCCATCAAAAGAACGGCGCAGACCTTTGTCCTGCCAGGGCTTACGATCCATCATGTTTTTTCCTTTAAATATCAATAAAAATTCGCGCTTTCCATTCAATAGCATGCCGGTCAAAGCGCATTTAGGGTTTCAAAAAAATCAGCGTCTTATTGCTCAGGCTGGACAGGTCGGTTTCGCGGGTGATTGCACTGCGTGCTGCAACTGCACGTTTAAAAAACTCGACGCCTCAAAACGACAAGGCCGTCGAAAGAGTGGAAACGAATAAATCCACGTGCACCATTCATTATTCAGGCACACGCTGCCTCAGGTTCATCCCGGGCATTCAATCAAAACAATCTGGCTGGGCGGAGACCGGCCGAAGAACCCCATTAGAAATGCTACGCACTGCTAATGAACATCGGCAACGCACGAATCAAAAATCTTCAACGACGGCTCAGAGCATCTTTAGTATGCATTTGAAAAGTTGTCTCTTAGCCGTCATCAACGGTCAACCCGCATAAACAGGCCGCATGCTTGGCCTATCGTGCGCGAGCGCTATTTTACCCGATTGCACTTGACCATACATGGAATATTCGGCCACCTGTCGACTTGGGATAAGCTCCAATCATCCGCCTATCTCAGAGCAGGCGGAAAACTATACACTTAAAGCAAGAGGAAGGAACGCATTACACAAGCAATACGATTCCATCTTCTGCAGAAAACAATAACCAAAAGCGAGGTTCCTATATGACCGCTCAGATCGTCTTTCATGGCATCAATCGCTCTGCCGCCGTTGAAGCGGCTGTGAATGAAAAGCTCGAAGGGCTCGCAAAGTTCGACAACCAAATCGGACCTTGCAAGGTTACGGTGACACAGGAAGGGCACCAAACGATGGGACCTTTCACCATCCGTGTGGATCTCGTCGCATCCGGGCGCAATTTGATCGTTACACGCACGAATCAGGACGTCATGGCCGCCCTTACGGAATCGTTTGATACGATCCGCCGCAGCGTAGTTGAGGAAGCCGACAAGCGCCGTCAGCATTGATTAAGCGGCGCAGCAGAAATAGCGGCCGGTAAAGCCGCTTGCAGCCGATCTTGCCGCACGAACGAGTACGTGCGGGGGATCGGCTTTATTTTGTGCAATCTATTAATGCGGCAGTAACGAAAAAGCCCGCAGCAACACTCCTGCGGGCTTTGGGCGTCATATTGGCGTCCCCACGGGGATTCGAACCCCGGTACCGACCGTGAAAGGGTCGTGTCCTAGGCCTCTAGACGATAGGGACCCTAGAAACTTGGTGGAGGATAGCGGGATCGAACCGCTGACCTCTTGCATGCCATGCAAGCGCTCTCCCAGCTGAGCTAATCCCCC